>JMSV01000017.1_pt1 | contig 68094 bp, 59 predicted proteins | sample 179021 | NCBI WGS metagenome assembly JMSV01 (sample SAMN02769581, study PRJNA246767) | bioreactor metagenome | isolation source: Culture-2 Bioreactor Bmz derived from microbial biomass from the upper 2 cm... | place: Germany: Bremen | collected day 87 after inoculation | reverse complement strand
TGGATGCTTATTAATGGGAAAATATTATATTTAAAGGAGATACATTATGAAAAGATTTTTTACATCAGAATCAGTAACAGAAGGTCATCCAGATAAAATGTGTGACCAAATATCAGATTCTGTTTTAGATGCGATAATCGCAAATGACCCTCGTGCAAGAGTTGCATGTGAAACTGCTATCAATACAGGACTTGTTTTGGTAATGGGAGAGATTACAACGGATTGTTATGTAGATATTCCAAAAATCGTTAGACAAACAGTAGAGGATATAGGGTTCACTAGAGCCAAGTTTGGTTTTGATTTTGAGACTTGTGGAGTTATCACTAGCATAGATGAGCAGTCTAGGGATATCGCACTTGGAGTTGATAACAGTATTGAAGAAAAAGCTGGTGGAAGTCATAGCCAAGGTGCTGGAGATCAAGGCATGATGTTCGGTTTTGCTTGTAATGAAACTGAGCAGCTTATGCCAATGCCAATAAGCCTTGCACATGAGCTTACAAAAAAATTAGCACAAGTAAGAAAAGATGGCACTATACCATATTTGCGTCCAGATGGAAAATCGCAAGTTACTGTTGAATATGAAGATGATAAGCCAAAGAGAATCGATACAATCGTTATTTCAACTCAGCATGGTGAAGAAGCAGCTCAAGAGCAGATATATTTAGATGTTAAAAAGCATGTGATTATGGAAACGATGCCTGCTGACCTTTTGGATGAAGATACAAAATATCTAATCAATCCGACAGGCAGATTTGTTATTGGCGGTCCAAAAGGTGATTCTGGCCTTACTGGTAGAAAGATAATCGTTGATACTTATGGCGGATATGCTCGTCATGGTGGTGGTGCGTTTTCTGGAAAGGATCCATCAAAGGTTGATAGATCTGGTGCATATTATACAAGATATATCGCTAAAAACTTGGTTGCTGCTGGGTTAGCAGAAAAATGTGAGATTGAAATTTCATATGCGATTGGTGTTGCTGAGCCGATTTCTGTTTTTGTTGAAGGTTTTGGAACAAGCAAATACAGTGATGAAAAACTTGCAAAAATCGTTATTGATAACTTTGATCTTAGACCAGATGCGATTATTGAGCGACTTGATCTTCTTCGTCCAATATACAAAGACACTGCATCATACGGTCATTTTGGAAGAACTGATATTGATCTTCCATGGGAAAAGCTGGATATGGTCGATAGAATTAAATTCTAAATATGAAATAATCAATACCATCTACTTATCAGTGGGTGGTATTTTTTTTATGTGCAATAATCTTGGGTATATGATAAAATATTATAATAAGGCAAAAAAAGGATAACGCTATGAATGTTAAAAGCTTTTTAATGCTAGTAAAAATTCAGACAAAAGTTGTAAGCGTATTGTCATACTTTTTGGGTCTAAGCTTTACGCTATATCATTTTGAAAAACTAAATACAACCAATATGATAGTTATGTTTTTTTCTATGTTCATATTCAACATGACAGTATCGGCAATCAACAATTATCATGAACATACTCGTGCGATTAAAAAACATGGTAATGGATATGAAACGTATAATCCGATTGGAAGAGATAAGCTTAGCATAAAAAGCGTAAAAATAACTATCTGTATAATGCTGATTATTTCAGTAGCACTTGGCGCATATTTGGTTTATTTGACTAATTATGTTGTTCTTGCTTTAGTTGCACTTTGCTTCTTTAGCGGTATTTGCTATTCTTGTGGTTCGATGCCGATATCTAGAACACCGTATGGTGAAATAGCTTGTGGGCTTATTATGGGTTTGGGTATAACTTTTATCGTTTTATATATAAATATTTTTGATCAAGGCATTTTGAATTTTGCAATAAAAGAGTCTAAATTCTATATGGATTTTAATTTGCATTACATTGTCGGAATAATTCTTGTTTCACTTCCAGCAGTATTGTGTATTGATAATATTATGCTTGCGAACAATATATGTGATATTAATAAGGATGTCGAAAATGAAAGATATACACTTCCGATAGTAATTGGAAAAAACAAATCATTGGTGCTGCTTGCACTATTATATTACTTCTCATATTTTGCAATTATTGCAGCTGTAATAATAAATGCACTCCCACTATATTCGTTGATTTCGCTATTGACGATTATTCCAGTTTTAAAAAATGTTAAAGCTTTTCAGGCAAACCCTACAAATAAATATGCCTTTGTTGCAATAGGTGGAAACTTTGTTATCATGATTGTGTCGTTGATACTTACAATTGTTTTGGGGATTATATTTTAGATTGTACTAAAAAGCAGCTATCTTTGTAGCCACTTTAAAATTTTAATATTTACTTACTATTAACTCTAATATCGTTACAGTATTCTGGGAATAAGATATTTACCGAACCACGACTAAATAGCCTTGATGCAATCCTGTCGCCATATCTTGTCGCAATAGCTTTGATATCCAAGTTGCTGGATACAACTGTGCTATGACCTCTAAGTCCACGCTCGCTGATAAGGTTATAAAAATATTCTACTGTGACGTTTTTGGTCATAACTTCTGTCCCTAAGTCGTCGATAACGAGCAGAGGTAAATCCATCAAAATGTCCAGATCGATCGCTTCACCCATTCTGTGTTTAAAGAAAAGGTTGAAGAGTTTGGTTGCTGAATAATATTTTCCAACATACCCTTTGTTTAAAACTCTATCCAAAATTGATTCAACAAGATAGGTCTTTCCTGTTCCAGATTTTTGTCCCATGATTGTGAGGTTTTTTGCACAAGGAAACTCATTTGCATAAGATTCACATGAGTTTTTTATCTTGTTCATATATTCACGTTGAGATTGGTTATCCCCTATTTTGTTATCAGAGAATATATTAAAATCGAAGTTTTCAAAGCTTCCGTGAATATCGTTAAGACCAGAGTCTTTGGTACGCTCTTCTAAAATAAATTTATGATAACAATGACATTTTTCTAGCGGTGAAATATAACCAGTGTCATTACAATCATCGCAGTTGTGCCAAACTTTTAAATAATCTTTGATAAACCCATTTTTGATAAGTGTATTTTCAAGCTTTAAAATGAGATCTTTTTTTTCATCGGCTATTTCTTTTCGTTTTTGCGTTGCGTCTGATAAGGTGATTGAAAATTTTAAATCGTCTAGGCTAAGCCTGATAATCTGTTTTTCAAGATCCTCAATCTCATAGGATTTTGCATATGCAATCTCACGACGTTTTTCTAGGTCGCTATCAGATGTTCTTTGCATCTCCTGATATTTTGTTTTGATTGTTTCATAGAGTTTACTCATAAAATCACCATCTAATAATTATCCAATTGCCAACTAATCGATATCAGTTAGCATATTTTGAAATTCTTGATCCGAATACTGAGTTGTGCTATTTGCCGCGCTAGGTTTAGCAGTGTTTGTGTTTTTGATATCATCCAAAAAAGCCGATTTGGTGAAGATGCTTTTGTCCTTCATGGAAGAAAAAATCTTTGCCATATATTGATTAGCGTTTTTTGTATTTTTAGAATAATCAGCAACTGCTACCATCATATCATATTCAAACTTATCCTCAAACATCCATTTTTCAAAAGTCTCGATTTGGAATTGAGTGAGCCTTCCATCAAGCCCTGCGTTTTTATAAAATGAATACGCTTTGTCGCGTTTATCTTTTCTATTATCAATATCATTCTTGATAGCCTTTTCATTATCAAGTCCATTGCTCTTCCAATTATAAAGTATTGTTTCAACATAGTTAAGGCTGTGTTTTTCACGAAGTGAAGCTTGTTTAAGTGCTAGTTTGATGATTTTGTTGCTGAATCCTTCGTCATTAAAAGCCTTGAGTTTTTCATAATTTAGATTAGAATGTTTTGCTCCGATAAGATCTAGCATCTCGTTGAACTCGGTAGTCTTTATATCATGTTTTTCCATATGTTCGCTGATCGTTCTAGAAGTAGTTTTTCCAGATTGGCTCAGGTTTTCTAAAACTTTGTCGACATATTTGAAACTAGGATTGGTAGTTGCACTTATATTGCTTATCGCCATAAGAATTGAATCCAAAGTAAAGCCCCACTGCTCCACCCATTTTGTATACAGATCCATTTCGGGTTTGCTTGGAAGTCTTCCGACTCCACCAATGTATGATAAAACTTTGTTTGCTCCGCTGCTCACTCGCTCAAATTTTTCAATCTCAGCATCTGCAGCCTGTATATTATCTATCTGTTTTTGAGCCCAACTTTTTGCAACAGCATGCATGTATCTGATATTTGTGTTTTGACCTTTTCTATCCTGACAATATTCAATAAGCTTTAAACAAACATCGTGAGGAAGACTAAAAAGCTCTGTCCAATCGTATATCAATCTAAATTCATCTGATGTGATAATATGTGTTCCAAAAAGCTGTTGAAGATCATCGTTATAATTCTTATCTTGATAAAGAACGCTAGAACTATCATATACTTCTTTAGTTTGCTCATTTTGCTCATAAGGAGTATTAAACTCAACCCAAACAAAATCTTGATTTTTAATTGTAGCTAGTCCGAATTTTTGAAGGTATTCAAAAGCGGAGATAACGATCATGTCATCCATATTTAGCAGGCTAGATATATCAGCTATTTTTGCCTTGTCGTTATTATTCAAAGAAAGCCCAGTGATATATATCTTTAAATAATCACTAGGGATGCTTGGCATAATCTCGTTTATAAATTTTTTAGTTAGACGTATAGTCTCAAAATTTGAACCTGCAATGTCCATTTTATTAGATGTGCGATAAAGAAAATATCGCAAACCCCTCTCAATTTGATTTTATATAAATTCTTTTTGAATGAAAAAATGCGATGTAAATAAGAAATATAAATTAGGTTATCTATCCCAATTTAAAAAGTTTAACAGCACTTCGTTGAATTTTTCCACCTTTTCCTCGTGAAGAAAAAATCCAGCATTTCTTATCGTCATAAGATGAGCGTTATCAATACCAGTATTGAAAAATTCGATAATGTCTTCATTATGGTATGAATCATCAAGCCCCCAAAGAATCAACGTTTTAAGTTTTAATAAATGCAGATGATCTATCACATTGGAGTCATCATAATGTGCAAGCATTTTTTGTAGGCATTTTTTTGCTTGTGGATCTCTAAACTGTATAAAAAAGTTTTTAACCATTCTAGGTGTTACTTTTGTTTTATCAAAAAAAGCATCGATCAAGAAATGTTCCATCATATTTGGTCTAAAGAATAACCTAGAAAATGGTTTTCCCAAAAAAGTTGCCATGACTTTTAGACCTAATGGATATCCCACGTTAATTCCACCTGGTGATAATAATATCAATCTATCGACTCTTTCTGGAAGTCTGAGTGCAACATCCAAGGCATAAGCTGCGCCTTCACCGAGTGCACAAAATGAGACTTTATCAAGACCAAGTTCATTCATAAAGGCTTCGATAAATATACCATGATCTTCAACAGAATAAAACAAGTTTGGCTTTTCGCTAAAACCACAGCCAATAAGATCAAGAGCAATAGCACGATAACCTTTATCTGCTAATTTAAACATAGTGTGTCTAAATGTGTATGACGAAGTATATGCACTATGGATAAAGATTACTGGATGACCTTGTCCATGTTCGTGGTAATGTAAGGTGTAATTATATTCAAATTCCTTATTAGGATTATTATATTGTTCTAATACAATTGATAGGTCGATATATTTGCCAGTGTTTTGTGCATTTACAAACTTTGATTCTTTTTTTGGTTGAAACATAAAGATCTACCTCCTAATACATTAATTTACTTTTGCCCAAAAATGGGCGCTAATCAGCAAGATATATTCTACTACTATTACGAAAATATTTCAATCAATTTTTCATATGTGTTTTCAGTTTAGCCACAAAATAACCATATAAATACGAATAAATTCATAAAATTTATATACTTTTCATTAATTTCTAGTATAATATCAATAGACACAAAAATTGAAAATGAGGATTATATGAGCATTAAACTAATAGCTTTGGATCTGGACGGTACAATCGTTGAGGCCGGAAGCATGAAAATTAATAAAGTAAATAGAGGTGCAATTAACAAGGCAATCGATAAAGGAATAAAAGTTTGTATAGCAACTGGACGAACTTATGAGGGGCTTGTACCCATCTATAAATCGCTAAATTTATCAACGCATATAATATCGGCTGCTGGAGCAACCATAAATGATAAGGATGGAAACATTCTTCATAAAGATTATATAAAGCCAGAAAGTGCACACAGGCTACTTAATTATTTAAACAAAAAAATATTTATGCACAAGTTTATCAAGGCGATAAACTTCAATACTATAAACAAACACCAGAATTTTTAGAGTATGCGAATCTTTATACATCTAGAACTGGACTTGAAAATGAAGTTGATTTAACTATGCTTGATAACAAAGATATTCAAACACCAAAAATTATAATAATGACTGATGATGCTAGTCGTGAAAGTATAAAGAATGAAATTCATAATGAGTTTCCTGAGCTTAGCATTAGAGGTTCTATGCCACCATATATTGAAGTTTTTGAGCATTCTGCAAGCAAGGGTAATGCACTTAAAAAGCTTGCTGAAATTTATGGTATTAAAATTGAGCAGACAATGGCGATTGGTGATACTGGGATTGATCTTTGTATGATAGAGCAAGCTGGTATTGGTGTTGCAATGGGTGATTCTGCTGATTATATTCGAGATAAAGCGGATTATGTTACAAAAGACTATAAAGATAATGGCGCGGCATATGCGATTGAAAAATTTTGTCTATAAAAATAAAGGAGTACTAACATGAAAAAAACATTGAATATTAGCGAATTTGTACAGGACTTGAAACTAACTCCAGTTTATAACAGCACAAGAGAAGAAGTTGCGGTCAATACTTCAGACCTTAACAGACCTGGTTTGCAGATGTCTGGGTTCTTTGAATATTTTGCAAAAAACAGGATTCAGCTTTTTGGAATGGTTGAGATGACTTATCTTGAGCATATGGATGAAACGGTTAGAAAAGAAGTGATGGAGAAGTTTTTCAGCAGCAATATCCCAATGGTGCTTATTGGAAGAAACCTAAACCCTCCGGCTGATATGATTGAAGCGACAAAGAAATATGATGTTCCAATGTTTATGTCTGGACTTACTACAACAAAGTTGGGTCACAAAACAACAGAATATCTCGACATGTTCTTGGCTCCACAAATCTCTCGTCATGCTGGACTTATGGACGTATACGGTATTGGAATAATGATTACTGGTGATAGTGGTGTTGGTAAATCTGAAACAGCTTTAGAGCTTGTTAAAAGAGGGCACAGAATGGTTGCCGATGATGTTGTTGAAATTCAAAAGATTTCGGAAACAGAGTTACTTGGAAAATCTCCAGAGATTATCCGTCATATGATGGAAATCAGAGGAATGGGAATTATCGATGTTAGAGAGCTATATGGTGTTGGTGCTGTTATGCTAGAAAAAACAATCGAGCTTGTTATCCATCTAGAGCCTGGTGACTTTAAGAATATTGACAGATTGGGCATGACTAAAAAATATGCAAATCTACTAAACGTTAAAGTTCCAGAGATGATTATTCCAGTTAGACCTGGTCGTAACCTTGCTATTATCATAGAAGTTGCGGCGATGAACTTTAGACTTAAAAACATGGGTCATAATTCAGCGAGTAATTTAGATCAGAAGTTAGTAGAAATTATGAATGCTTATGAGTAAGCTGTAAATTTAAATGGCAATCCAAACTTATGGGTTGCCTATTTTTTTGTATAAATTTATGATATGAAAATAAATATCGAAATAACAATGCGTTTAGGGTATAATTTTAATATGCGAGAAAATCAAGGGGAAAAAATGAAAGTAGTCTTTTTATCAAATTTTTTAAACCACCATCAATTGCCGTTTTGTATGAGGATGAATGAAATCTGCAATGGTGAGTTTTATTTTATACAAACAGAGCGTGTTGATGACGAACGGTTAAATATGGGATATGGGGAATTTGAGAATAAATATCCTTTTCTTATCTGTCCATATGTTTCAGATGATGAGATGGATAGGACGCAAAAACTAATTGAGGAAGCGGATTTTGTGATCACTGGATCTTCTCCAGAAGAATATATCGCTAAGAGGCTGAAAGAAAATAAACCAGTAATAAGATATACAGAGCCATTTCTTAGATCGCAAAAATGGAGATATCTTCATCCAAGAACGCTAAAGTTTATGTTTTTTCGTCATACAAGATATCTGTTTAAAAACGTTTGGATATTGTGCAATGGATGTTATACCGCATCTGACTATGCGACATTTTTAGCGTATTTGGGGAAAACTTATAAATGGGGATACTTTCCAAAAGCTAATATTTATGATATCGATAAGTTAATTAAGGAAAAGCGAAAAGAATATATCGATATAGTGTGGGTTGGAAGATTTTTAAAGTTGAAGCATCCAGAGATGATATTGAATACCGCAAAATCATTAAAAGCAGATGGGTATAAATTTAGAGTAAAAATCATAGGTAGCGGTGAATGTGAAGATGAGATGAAAGATTTTGTTAAAAAAAACAATCTATCGCAAGAGGTTTTGTTTTTAGGCAATATGTCGCCAGATGATGTTAGAGCTAATATGGAAAAAGCGAATATATTTATGTTCAACTCCGACCATCGTGAGGGTTGGGGTGCTGTTATCAATGAGGCGATGAACAGTGGATGCGGTGTTATATCCAGTCAAGGACCTGGGTCAACTGCTTATCTGATCGAGCACAAAAAGAATGGTTTGGTCTATGACTTTAATAGTTTTGATACGCTATACAAAAATGTAAAGTTACTCTTTGATGATAGTGAGTTTAGAGAAAAGCTTGGAAAAAACGCATATTATACGATTACAAAAACATGGAACGCAAATACAGCTGCGGATAATCTTGTAAAACTTCTTGAATGTCTACTTACAGGAAAAAAGCCAAATATAGAGTTTGGTCCAGCAAGTAGAGCAAAAATTACGCCAAGAAAAGGCATGTATAGAAAAATGATAAAAAAGTAAATCACTTTGATTTTATAATTTGTGCAAAGCTACAAGGCCCTTCTTTTTTATATGAGATGGGTCTTTTATTTATTACATCGTCAAAAATTGACATTAAACTTTGAGCTGCAACTTTTCCATTCCACAGCGATTGGATGCGTTGTTGTGCGGCTGTTCCTACCATTTCGCATTTATCACGATTTGCTATTAAGTCCGCTACAATATCGGCTAAGGCAGAAATATCGCCATTATTATAAATATATCCTGAAATATTATCCTCTATAAGATAATTGGATGAACCAACACCAGAGCTTGATATAACAACGCATCCGCACGACATCGCTTCATTGATAACAGCTCCCCAACCTTCTTTATAATTACTCGGTTGAATAAAGATATCATATTTTTTCATGGTATCAAGCATATCGATCTGTTTGATGGGCGGATACAAAGAGACGTGATCAGAAAGCTCATAATCGTCGATAAGTTTTAAATAAATATCTTTTTGATTACCGTCGCCAATCATGCTAACCGTAAAGTCATACCCCATATCTTTAAGTTTTTTAGACATATAAATAACATGCTCGCCTTGTTTCCAATCAATCATGCGACCACACCACAATATTTTTATTGGATCATTATTTCTAGCTTCAAAATCAGAACTATCGAACGGAGGGAAATATCCAAACTTCAACATGTTTTTGCGACTAAAACCTATGCGTGTTAAATCATAGGATAGATAAGAGGAAGCACACAAAAAATATACATTGTCTCTGCGATTAAAATATTTTATTCGTTTAATATATTCAATCAACCTTTTTGGTTTAAACATAGGCAAGATACTGCCTACAAAAAGTCGTTCAGAAAATATAAAGGTCGGCTTGTTTGCTCTAATCCTTTGCCATGCAAAATCGGTAAAACCGCCAGAGATCAATATATCAGCATCTTTTATTGCTTTGTATGCTTGGTCTTTGTTTTTTTCAAAAGTCTTTTTTATATAAGGAAGATCATAAGCAGTATAGCCCAAGTTTTTTTGCTCAGCGTTCATATTGCATGTTTCTATGAATGAATAATCAGCACCTAGAACCTTATAGAACTCAGAGGCGATAGAATGCTGATGTGAATTGTAAAAATTTGAAACCATCGTGATTTTCATATTAGCTTTCCCCTAACAGCTTGTTGTAAAGCGAGATATATTTATCATAACATGTATTTTTATCGAACATTTCCAGTGCTCGGTTTCTACACTGTTTGTTATATTTTATCTTGTTATCCATCAATGTTTTTAGTGCAGTATTGAGTGCATCAAAATCGCCTTTAGACACTTTGATGCCTGTTGTTTCATCAATTATCTCAGCACTACCGCCTGTATCAAAGGTTATAACTGGCGTGCCACAGCTGATAGATTCTATATTGACTGTTGGAAAATTATCGGCAAGTGTTAGGTTGATAAATACATCTGCAAGATTATAATATTCTATTAGCTTATTTTTGTCATTTAAATACGGTACCTTTATAACATTATCTGGTAAATAGTTTGTACCCTCTTTGACTCCAATCAATATGACCTTTATATTGGTGTTAAGCTTACTAAGAAACTCCAAAGAATGTGGCTCATTTTCGTTATAAAGCCACTTTTCTGCCATGCCTAAAATTATAAATTTGTCATTAAGGTCGAGTTCTTCTTTAAGGTTTGATACATCAACTTTTACAAAATCGCTTGTATCAATTCCGTTATGGATAACTGAGCAATCGTGTTTATTCAAAAATGATTTTCCAACATAGTTTGATAGCCATTTTGATGGCGTTACAAGATGAAGCTTATTGGTCATGTTAAAATACTTCTTTTTATCATTCCAACTCTCTTTTGAACGGTCAAAAAAGTAGCTAACAGGGTAAGTTTTTAGTTGGGGACAATCATGACAGCCTGTTTTCCACTTATCACATCCACATGTTTCAAAATGTACACAATGACCAGTAAACATCCAACAATCATGCATGGTGATAACGATAGGTACATTGTACTCCGTTAAAAAGTCAAATAAAATGGGGATATTTAAATAATGACCATGTATTTGATGGATATGGATTAAGTCTGGCTTATATTCTTTTAGCAATCGGACAAGCTTTTTTGTCGCAAGCTTAGAATAAAATGCATGTTTTCCAAATAGTCTGGTTTTCAATATATTGAGCTTAACATATAACTTACTGCTTAATCTTACTGAACTTGCACATGGTGATTGTCCGTAGCCAAAAAAAACCTTTGAATCAAAGCCATTTAACTGTGCTATTTCATTTAGATGCATAGCAATTATGCCTGTGCTTCCTTTACCACATACCGAGTTGATTTGAGCAATTTTTTTCATAGTTAAGCCTCATAGATAAATTTGAATAAAGTAATTATAACATAATTTGATTTTTTGACGAATGGTTTTTTATTGTCATGGCTAAATATGGTTGTTTATGTAATGGAAAAATAATTTGGAGTGGAAGATGAAAAAAGCAGGAATTATCTTTTTTATATTAGCAACGATTATATTGACTTTGAATATATTTACAAATTTTTTAGGTGTAGCAAATGATGATTGGTTTGAAAGTTTTGAGACAGTATCGGACGACCTTGTTCTTGGAAAAGCACATTGTAGTATCCACACGCATATTTTGTATGTATTGTGGTCGCTACCATGCACGATTCTGATTTTTGCAGCATTTGGCTTTATTATAGACGGCTTTTTTGGAGATTTGATTTTTAAAAAAGCGAAAATTGAAAAAAACTAACGTTTGAAATTGACACTTTATACAAAGATAATGTATAATTTATTCTGACTATATGCGAATAATTAGATAATTATATATTGGGAGTGTTAAATATGAAAAAAATAACTAGTAGTGAACTACGTACAATGTACCTAGAGTTTTATAAGGAAAAAGGACATGCAGTGATTCCTTCGTCTTCTTTGATACCAGAGAACGATCCAACAGTTTTATTTACAACAGCGGGAATGCATCCACTTGTTCCATATCTTCTTGGAGAAAAACACCCAGAGGGTAAAAGGCTTGTTGATGTTCAAAAATGTATAAGAACTGGCGATATCGATGATGTTGGTGACACTTCTCACTGTACATTTTTTGAGATGTTAGGAAACTGGTCGCTTGGTGATTACTTTAAAAAAGAAGCGATCGCTTATAGCTTTGAGTTTTTAACAAGTGAAGATTATTTAGGACTTCCTCTAGAAGATTTATACTTTACATGTTTTGAAGGTGATGAGAATGCGCCAAAAGATACACAGTCATCTGAGTATTGGATGAGCCATGGAGTGCCAGAAGATCATATCTTCTTCCTTGGCAAAAAGCATAACTGGTGGGGACCTGCTGGTGTAACTGGACCTTGTGGACCTGATACAGAGATGTTTATCGATACGGGTAAAGAAAAATGCGGCGAAGGCTGTGACCCATCATGTGATTGCGGAAAATATCTTGAGATTTGGAACGATGTTTTCATGCAATATAATAAAACTAAAGACGGAAAATTTGAGCCATTAGCACAACAAAACGTTGATACTGGAATGGGTCTTGATAGAACTGTTGCAACGCTGCAAGGTGCAGAATCCGTTTACGATACTGATGCTTTTGAAAAGCCTATTGCAAAAATTGAAGAGTTAAGCGGTAAGAAATACAATGATGCGGATGAAGAAGAGGTAAAATCTTTTAGAATCATTGCTGACCATATCAGATGTTCAACTTTTATTCTAGGTGATATGAGTGGAGTTACTCCATCGAATATGGACCAAGGATATGTTCTTCGTCGTCTAATCAGACGTGCGATAAGATATGCACTAAAATTGGGCATAGCAGAAGGAAAGCTTACTGAAATTGCTCAAACAATAATCGATCAATATGGTGAAGCTTATCCAGAGCTTATCACAAATGAAGATAGAATAATCTCAGAGCTTAAAAAAGAAGAGCAAAGATTCCAAAGAACAATCAAGCAAGGACTAAAAGAGTTTGATAAATTAACAAAGCGTATTGGTGGGGATTTGATCGATGGAAAATCTGCATTTAGATTATATGATACATTTGGATTCCCTATCGAGTTTACATTGGAGCTTGCACAGGAAAATGGATATAAGGTTGATGAAGCTGGGTTTAAAACGGCTTTTGAGGCACATCAAAAAGTATCATCCGCTGGAGCTGACAAAAAGTTTAAAGGTGGACTTGCTGACAATACCGAAGCTGTTGCAAAGCTTCACACTGCAACTCATCTTATGAATGCAGCACTTGACATTGTGCTTGGACAAACTGTTGTTCAAAGAGGGTCTAATATAACATCGGAAAGATTACGTTTCGATTTTGGATTTGATCGTAAGGTTACTCGTGAGGAATGTGATAAGGTTGAAGCTATTGTTAATGAGGCTATCGCTAAAAAGATTCCTATTACACTCGAAGAGATGACAGTGGAACAAGCAAAAGCTGCTGGTGCAGTTGGTGTTTTTGATAGCAAGTATGATAACTTGGTTAAGGTTTATACTACTGGTGAATATTCAAAAGAAATCTGTGGTGGACCACATGCTGAAAACACAGGAGATCTTGGTGCTTTCAAGATTAAAAAGGAGCAGAGTTCATCTGCTGGTGTTAGAAGAATTAAAGCTGTGCTTATCGATTAAGTATAAGAAAAAAATAAATATTGTGTTAAAAAGTCTAGAGCATTCAATGTTTTAGGCTTTTTTTGTTTTAAAATTATGATAATATCAAACTATTCAAAAAAACACCTTTAAACTGGTGAAAGTATAAAGGTGTTAATATATTTATAGCCTAATCCATAATCTTAAAGCAAAGAGCATCAATCTCTTTTAGCTCTGATTTGCTAAACTCGATATTATTAGTAGCACTAACACAGTCGATAATCTGGCTACATTTACTAGCTCCAATTAAAACTGATGTTACCGCATCTTTTTGTAATAGCCAAGCGACAGCCATTTGTGCTAGTGATTGATCTCGCTTGGATGCGATGTTGTTGAGTTGATTGAGTATATCTTGACGAAATGCTGTGATGTCAGATTCGCTCAAAAAGTTACTGTTTTTATCGGCGGCACGAGAATCTGACGGAATCCCTTTTAAATAGCGATTGGTTAGAAGTCCCTTTGCTAATGGTGAAAAAACAATGCTTCCAAGCTGCTCATCTGCCACTTTATCCAAAAGACCATCATCATAATGTCTGTCTATCATTGAATACTTATCTTGATGGATAATGCAAGGCGTTTTCAGCTCTTTTAAAATTGGAAGAGCTTGATCGAGCTGTTTTTGATTATATCTTGAAAGACCAACATATAGGGCTTTTCCTTGCTTGACTAGAGTTGATAGAGCATACATTGATTCTTCGATCGGTGTGTTGCTATCAGGTCTATGGTGGTAGTATATATCGACGTAATCAAGCCCCATACGATCAAGGCTTTGATCCAAACTTGCAACTAAATATTTTCTTGATCCACCGTCACCATAAGGTCCATCCCACATAAAGTAACCAGCCTTTGTTGAGATAATAAGTTCATCACGATGTCCAGCGAGTGTGGATTTAAGGATTTTGCCGAATGTAGTTTCAGCAGAACCAGCAGGAGGTCCGTAGTTATTAGCAAGGTCAAAATGTGTTATTCCAAGGTTGAAAGCCGTTTTAATCAGCTTGTCTGCATTATTATAATCATCTACCCCGCCAAAGTTGTGCCAAAGACCCAAAGATATTCTAGGCAGTTTTATGCCAGAATTTCCACAACGCTTATATTGCATCTTTTCATATCTATTACAATCGAATTCCATAATTTGCGCTCCAATATATGATGTTTTTCTTATTATATGATTGTGAGGCCATTTTTACAAGTGGGATATTAAAAAAGGCACTGCTATGATAGCAATGCCTAATATATTTGTTGTTAATTGTGATAAATGTTATCTTATGATTTGAGTATTAAGCAATGCTTAATTTGTTTCAATCAAACCAATATTACCATCTTTTCTTTTATAGATGACGTTGATTTCGTCATAATCAGCATCACGATAAACGAAGAAACTATGTCCGACTAATTCCATTTGCATAGTAGCTTCATCTAAGCTCATAGGTTTTACACTGATTTTTTTTGTTTTTACTAGTTTTACATCGTCTTCTTCAACAAACGCATCGTGAAAAAGCATTTCTTCTTCTTTAAAAGCATCATGGTGTAATTTTTTCTCTAGCTTTGTTCTGTGTTTAACGATTTGGTGCTCAAGTTTTTTCAAACAACCGTCAATTGAAGCGTACATGTCAGAGCTTGTTTCCTCTGCTCTTAGAACAATGCCGTCAAAAGGAATAGTTACTTCAGCAATATGTCTGCTGCGCTCGATGCACAAAGTTACATGTGCAATGGTCTCTGGCTTAAAGTATTTTCTAAGTTTACCCACTTTCTTTTCAACAATACCTGTTAGGTAGTTCGACACGTCCATACCTTTACCTTGAATATCAATATTCATGTTTAAGCCTCCTTATAATGTTATGCAACTCCTTTGCGATCTTTTAGCAAGATCTCTGCTGATAATCAGCAGTGGTTACATATATATTTTATGATTCCCTTGAAAAGACAAAGGAAACCTCATTATTATAATTTTGTTGATGCAAAAGTGACAGGAATTATGTTTTCAATCCCACATTCTTTTAACTTTTTGCTGCAAGCTTTAAGCGTTGCACCAGTAGTTATGATGTCATCTATAATTATAGCACTTTTTCCAGAAAAATTCTCAGTTTTTTTTAAATCAAAAGCGTTTTTTACATTATGTTCACGCATTTCTCTGTTTAGTCCTGCCTGTTGCGGTGTGTTGATCGTTCGAACCAAAGTTATTTTGAACGGAATATCTGTTAATTTTGAAACATGCTGTGCGATCAATGCGGATTGGTTAAATCCACGAAATAAATGTTTTATAAAGTTGAGTGGAACATATGTTATAAAATCCGCGGTGATATTTTCTTTTTTAATCAGATCGGCAATTTCCAATGCGATATAATACTGGAGAAACATTTTTCTATTATATTTATATGGTAAGATTGCTTTCTTGGTCATATCGTTATATTGATAACATGATTTTGTCCCAGCGATTATTTTATGGTCACTTTGATAACTATCAGCTCGTAGAGTTTCAAGTTTGGCTTTGCAATCTTTGCACACATAGGCGTGTGAATTTAACTTTACATCGCAATAGATGCAGGTACAAACGGGCGATAATATAAGTCTATAAAAATCCCGACAAGCATTAAAAATTTTATTCAAATTGTGTTACCGTTCCTTATTCTTTATCCTCTATTTTTTCAAAAATATCAACAAGCCCTCTAACTTCGTTGTTAAGAACCGTATATCTTCTAGTGATTCGGTTATTGTTAACCATATGGCTGACGGTTTTGTTAAGTCCGATAAGAACAACCTTTTTCTTTGCGCGTGTTATGGCTGTATATAAAAGGTTTTTTGTAAGGAATGGACTACTTCCATAAAACAGCGGTAATATTACCGTGTCAAACTCACTTCCTTGTGATTTGTGGACGGTAATAGCATAAGCATGATCTAATTGTTCAAGCTCATTTTGAGTATACTCAGCCTGTCTGTTTTCAAACAAAATCTGTGCAGTCTTTGCATGACGATCGATATCAATAATCTCGCCAATGTCACCGTTATAAACTCCGAATCCCTGTTGATAATATCTGTCGGAATCCACATATAACCACTCTTTATTATAGTTATTTGTAGTCTGGATTACTTTATCACCTTTTCGATATATCGTCTCGCCTTTTTTAAGCTCTGGTGTTGAAAAATTCGATGGGTTTAACAGCTCTCTTACACTCTTGTTGATATTATGCACACCGATCACGCCTTTTTTTAATGGGCACAAAATTTGTGCATAGCGATATTCATCCGTTGATAATAATTTTAAAAGCTGATCCAATGTTGCATTAGCATCATTAGCAGGCATAAAGATAAAATCGCCAGTTTGATACATGTTTGGCATCTGTCCTAAGTTTATAAGATGGGCGTTTGAAACGATATTGCCCCCCTCTTGCTGACGATAAAACTTTGTTAGTCTAAAAGTTGGTAATAGTTCGGATTTTATCAAGTCACGAAGAAAGTTTCCAGGTCCAACTGATGGAAGTTGGTCAGCATCACCAACAAATATCAACCTCGTTCCGTATTTTAAAGCCTTTAAAAGTGCGTTTGCTAAAAACACATCTATCATAGATGCTTCATCAACGATAATGGCATCAACGTTTAGCGGGTTATCCTCATCACGCATAAACTTGTTGCCTTTTGAGAAATCATCATCAATGCCACCATCAAATCCAAACTCTAAAAGTCTGTGGATTGTCTTTGCTTCTTTTTCGCACGACTCCTCCATACGCTTTGACGCCCTGCCTGTTGGTGCTGCGAGTGCTGTCATAACTCCATGAGCTTCCATTATTTTTAACAGAACCTTTATGATAGTGGTTTTTCCGGTTCCTGGACCACCTGTGATTATGCACACGTTGTTGTTGAGTGCATTAAAAACTGCATCACTTTGCTCATCTGAGATGTCAAAAGTTCCTGCGTAATATCCTATTTCCTGTTTTATATTTTCTATTTTTATTGTTGTTTCAGATTTGTAAAGCATATAAATCCGTCTTGCACAATCAGTTTCTGCCATGTATGCTGACATTAAAAATACTGCGGTAACTCCAGAATACAGTTTTTTTGCGATGTCGCCATTGATGGTAAGCTGGGTTAAACATGAAAACACTAACTCGCTACTAACGCCGATTATTTCGCTTGCTTTGTTTATCAATGTGTTTTCTGGAAGGCATGTATGACCCTCTCTGATTGCAAGTTTTAATACGTGTTTTATTCCGTTTTCTACCCTGAATTCAGAATCACGATCGATTCCCATAGTTTCGGCGATTCTATCTGCTCTTTCAAAACCGATTCCATGAATGTCGTCTATCATCCGATATGGATTTTTCTCAATCAAATCCTTAGCAGCGGCACCGTATTTTTCATATGAACGAAGAGCTTGCTTTACGCTTAGACCCAATGTTTGAAGCTGGATGATAATCCCCTTTAGTGCAACGTTTTTGACAAAGCTTTCGTTTATGGATTTAGCAAGTTTTGCACTGATCCCTTTTATCTCTGATAAACGTTCATGATCATTTTCGATAACTTCAAAAGTTTCGAGCCCAAATGTGTCCACAATTTTCTCAGCAGTTGCTGGACCAATCCCTTTTATTATTCCGCTGGAAAGGTACATCTCTATGCTGACAGTATTGTCAGGCAGTGCGGTCTCCACGCTTGCGATTTTGAACTGTTTTCCATAGCTATTATGCTCTGTCCAAACGCCATATAGTTTTGCAAATTCTCCAATACTAACATGAGGGCATGAACCGACAGCGGTTTCTAGTTCGTCATTTACTTCTATCTCAAAAACAGTATAGCCGTTTTCATCATTTCTATATACAATGTCAATTATGATGCCTTCAATTTTTACCAATTAGGGTTCCTCATGTTTCAATTTTTTGATCGTTTGTGTATTGTCATTTTACAGCACTTATCCAATAAAAGCAAAAAAGAATATAAAGATTTTGGTTATAAATATATTATGCCATAGTAATATTATTATAGATTTGATTGTTATATTAAATTAATAAATATAGGTAAATAAAAAAAACAATTAAGTTCTCTTATATAAAATGCCGTACACCCAAAATTCGAAAATCCAAAACCTTAAGGCACGAAATAACTATTACTCAAAGCGAAACGATCCAAGGCACATACAAAAATTCGCTTACTGCTGCTTCCGTCAGGATCTGACAGGGTTCACGACATTATATTGCTATTGGGGCCCACTTATCAACATAAAAATTATTACACCATACTAAAACCCAGAAGTCCTCATAATGGGAATCAAGCTCTGCTGTAGCGGGTTGCAGATACAGGGCACCGCTAGCTCCCCGCTTGGTACGACAAACTTTAAATCTAATGTTTTTTAAGCCGATTATTATTATAACCAAAAATCAAACAAAAATAAAGCTTTAAATAAAAACAATATATTAATAAAACAGTTTTACTGGAAATTGTTGATAATTAATTTATCTAGGTGTAAAATTTAAGTGGATAGAAAAATATAATTAATTACGTAAGGAGGTTGCATATGAACCATAAAATTAAAGGAGGAAACTTACCTGTACTTATTGTAAACTTGACAAAAGGTGAAAGTATTATAACAGAACGAGGCGGTATGGCGTGGATGACAACTAGCATCGGTATGGATACAAATATGAAGGGTGGACTTATGAAGGGGCTTGGTCGTGCACTCACTGGCGAGTCCATTTTTTTAAATACATATAGATGTAACGGTAATACTGGAATGGTCGCATGTGCATCATCGTTTCCAGGTGATATATTGGCAAAACAACTAGCCCCAGGTGAATCGATTGTCGCACAAAAAGGTGCTTTTCTTTGTGCTGAATCCTCGGTTGATGTTTCTGTGCACCTTAGAAAGAAAATAGGAGTTGGACTTTTTGGTGGAGAAGGATTTTTGATGCAAAAATTTCAAGGTCCAGGCTGGGTGTTCTTTGAGATTGATGGTTCTACAATAAAATATAAATTAAATCCTGGCGATCAGTTGGTCGTGGATCCTGGACATATTGCTGTTCAATCGCCAACAATCAGCACAGATATTAAGATGGTGAAGGGTATAAAAAATATTGCATTTGGCGGAGAGGGTTTGTTGCTTGCAAAGATAACAGGACCTGGAGAAGTTTGGCTTCAGACTATGCCTGCTAAAAATTTGGCTGCATCATTAATTCCATATTTGCCAGAGCCAAGCTCGGATTAGTAAATGGATTATCAAGATATAAAAAAAGGCTACCTTAGATTTTTTCTAAGATAGCCTTGATGTTTAATTAGTATTCTTTTCTAACAATACACTCATCACGCTTTGGTCCAACGCCGATAATATCAACTGGAATACTTAAAAAGTCCTCGATAAACTCGATATACTCTTTAGCAGTGCTAGGTAGATCAGCGTAATCTCTAACATCGCCAATCTCTTCGCCCCAACCAGAAAATTCTTTATATACTGGCTTGCATTTCTCAATATCAGATAATGATGCTGGATAATTTCTTATCACTTCACCGTTAAACTCATATCCAACGCAAACTTTAATCTTATCGAAACCACCAAGTGTATCCATCTTAGAAAGTGCAATAGAAGTTATTCCATTAAGTCTTGCTGCGAATTCAACTATTACAAGGTCTAGCCAGCCACATCTTCTTGGGCGACCTGTTGTTGTTCCAAACTCAAAACCTTTTTTACGAATCTCTTCACCAGTCTCGCCTAAAAGCTCTGTTACAAAAGGACCTTCGCCAACTCTTGTTGTATAAGCTTTAACAACACCAACAATCTCATCCAAAACTTTTGGTCCAACACCTACGCCAGAAAATACTCCCCCAGCTGTTGGGTGTGATGATGTAACATATGGATATGTTCCATAGTCTAAGTCTAAAAGCATACCTTGTGCACCTTCAAATAAAAGCTTTTTGCCCTCTTTGTGTGCATTGTAAATCATCAAAGAAGTATCTTTGATATAAGGTTTTAAAGTTTCGGCATAGCCTAAATATTCCTTTGCAATAGCATCGCCATCTAAAGGCTCTTTTCCATAAACTTTTGTTATTATCTTGTTCTTTTCAGCTACTTGCTTTTTGATAAGTGTTGTAAATCTTTCACTATCAAACATATCGCAAGCGCGTATGCCAACTCTAGTTGTTTTATCTGTATATGCTGGACCAATACCTTTTTTTGTAGTTCCGATTTTATCATCACCCAAATTATCTTCATATATTCCATCAAGATAGATATGATAAGGCATAACTAAATGCGCTCTATCTGAGATGACAAGCGTCGAAGTATTGATTCCTCTTTCTTTAAGTCCGTTAATTTCTACTAGTATTGATTTTGGATCTACTACAACCCCGTTACCAATTACACATGATTTTTCATCATAAAGAATTCCAGATGGTATAAGATGAAGTTTGTATGTTTCATCGCCAACAATAACAGTATGACCTGCATTGTTTCCACCTTGATATCTTATAACCATATCAGAAGAGTGTGCAAGTAAATCAACAAATCTTCCCTTGCCTTCATCTCCCCATTGTGCTCCACAAACTAATATTCCTGCCATTTTACCCATTAATCTTGCTTATTGAATCGCAAGATATTCCTTTCAAACATTAAAAAAGGACACTCGTACAGGGATTCCCCTTTGAATATCCTAACTCATAATATCATAGAAATTTAATAGAAGTCAACAATTCACTTATATAATATTGCATTTTTTAGTGCATTAATTTGATAAAAGGTGTATTTGCTTTTTATTTTATTATAATAGCGATAAAAAATTGGAATAATGTAAATATAAGAAAGTTATATGTATGAATATATCAAGACTAAACAAATAATATTAGATAATGCATATATGAAAAACTTAATATGTGTAAGTGGATTATATAATATATTATACGTATACAATATTGGTTCTTTAAATAACAAACAGGATAAGAAAGAAGTTAATAAACACAATATGCGGAATAGAATTATATAATTACAGTGGATGGTATACGCAACAATATTGGTTCTTTTAAAGAACAAGAAAGGCAGAGTATGCAATTTGCACAACCCTGCCTTTAATAATTTGTTTAAACTGTTTTAACTTTTCCTTAGAAGAATAAGTTGAATAAATTTATCTTACTGAAAACTGCAACACCGATTAGTGAAACAGTAGCCATGATCTTGATAAGAATATCAAGTGATGGACCAACAGTATCTTTTAGTGGATCACCAACTGTATCTCCGATAACAGTAGCTTCGTGTGTTGGAGAACCCTTTGCATGTCCTTCAATCTCACCAGACTCAACTAACTTTTTAGCGTTATCCCATGCACCACCAGCGTTTGCTGTGAATAATGCAAGCATGATTCCTGAAAGAGTTGTTCCGATTAGAAGTCCACCAACGAACTCAGCACCAAAGATGAATCCAGAAATAAGCGGAGTTAAAATTGCGATCAATGCAGGAACTTTCATCTCTTTAAGAGCACCAGCAGAAGAGATTTCAATACACTCTTTGTAGTCTGGCTTTTGTGTTCCATCTAAAATTCCAGGGAATTTTTCGAATTGACGTCTAACTTCTTTAACCATTGCACGAGCAGCTTTAGAAACAGCATCGATTAAGATTCCAGAGAAGAAGAACGGAATAGCAGCACCAACGGTTGCACCAGCAAGTGTTAATGGTTGCATGATATTTAATACTAACTCAACGTGCTCGCCAGCCATTGCAGCTGGAACTTGTGAGTGTAGATATGATGCTAATAGTGATAATGCAGCTAAAGCAGCAGAACCGATAGCGAATCCTTTTCCAACAGCAGCAGTTGTGTTACCAACTGAGTCTAGCTTGTCAGTGATTTTTCTAACCTCAGGATCAAGTTTAGCCATTTCACTAATTCCACCAGCGTTATCCGCAATTGGACCGTAAGTGTCAACAGATACAGTAGCAGCAACGAATGATAACATTCCGATAGCAGCCATAGTAACACCGTAGATACCAGCTAGGCTATAAGAAGCGATGATAGCAGCAGCTAGAATCATAACAGGGAATAGTGTAGATTTCATTCCTACGCCTAAACCTTCTGTGATTGTAAGTGCAGTACCTTCAATTGAAGATCTTGCAATACCTTTTGTTGGAGCAAAGTCATATGATGTATAGTACTCAGCGATCGCACCAATAGCGATACCACTAATAACACCTAAAACAGCAGCTAACCATGGTGAAAGCGCACCAATAGCAAATCCTGCAGCTTGAAGTTCAGCTAATGTTGAACCTGAAAAGTGATAATATGTAAAGAAGCCTGTTGCTACGATTGTTAAACCAGCAGCAGTCCAAAGAGAGATGTTTAACTCTTTGTGAGGCTTATCAGATACTTTTTTGAAGATAAGGTATAGAATACCAACAACACATGATAAAAGACCAATACATGCAAAGATGATTGGGTATGAAATCATTTTTGGGAAAAGTTCTGCCGTGAATTTATCTGACTCGATAACAAAGTTGTAACATGATAGTGCGATTGCAGCAACGATAGCACCAACGAATGATTCAAGTAAGTCTGAACCAAGTCCAGCTACGTCACCAACGTTATCACCAACGTTATCAGCGATTGTTGCAGGGTTTCTTGGATCGTCTTCTGGGATGTGTGCTTCTGTTTTACCAACAAGGTCAGCACCCATATCAGCAGCTTTAGTATAAATACCACCACCAACACGGTTAAACATAGCGATTAGTGAACATCCAAGAGCGTAACCAGATACTGTCATAGCGAAAGGAATAAATCCAATACCGATCCAGTTTTCTGTGATCTTGATAGCTTCAATGCTTGCTTGTCCCATACCTAATCCGAAGATTGTGTATATAAGACCAAGTCCTAAAATAGCAAAAGCTCCTACACATAGACCCATAACAGATCCGCCTTGGAAAGCAACCTTTAAAGTTGAACCTAAGCTTTTAGTTAGTCTTGCTTCGTTAGAAACTCTAACATTAGATATTGTTGCAATTTTCATTCCAACAAATCCTGCTGTTGCACTCATAATTGCTCCGATTAAAAAAGCAACTCCTACGTACCATTGAACAACGACACATAGTAAAGCAAAAACACCGATTGCTACATATAAGATAATCTTATACTCGTGAGCGATAAATGCGTTTGCACCTTCTTGGATAGCTTCTGCTATCTCTTGCATTACTTCAGTTCCTGCATCTTTTTTCTTTACACTGTAAAAATTATATACAGCGACAAGAAGTGCTACGGAAACTGCTACAAAAATAGAAATTGTTAACATAGTTCCTCCATAAATAAATATATATTAGTAAAAATTCGCTTTGTGTACGATTATACAATTTTAAAAAATATATTTCAACATATTTTTCACAGAAAATTAACAAATGTGAAATAATTCGTAAAAAAATAGGGGAAATCTGAATATCCCCCTATCTTATCAGCTATTTATTTACTTTTTAACTATTTTTTTAATGCCTTTTCTCTTCTTTTTGCAGCTTTTTTCTTTGCTTTTGCTCTTGCCTCTTTGCTCATATCCTCATGACCGATGATAATATTCCACAAAAGTGCTGGCCAAACCAGTTTTTTGAATTTTGTTTTGTGACACTTACCACATGGAGGTAATCTGTCTGTGCTTTGGTCAAGCCGACAGAAATTTCCGCAGTTTTTACATTTATATGTGCCTTTTCTTGGTTTTTCACCTGTATAAGAAGCCATTATGTTTTCTCCTTTAATAATACAATTATTAATAAATCTATTTAATTACGTTTTCACTACCAACAATTTGCTCAAGTGCAGATATTGTTTTTGAACCAATGCCACTACCTAAAAGCTCTATCTGCTTTACGCCATATTTTGAGATAGCGTGCGCAACAACATCCGATAGTCCAGAATAATCCACCATAAATACAGGAACTCCGTCAATTATTACTTTTTTGGTCGCAAGTGCACAGCTTTCCGGTAGAGATGCATTTATAACATAACATTTTGAAAAATCGACATCATCGCTGATATGGTCGATAATCGCAACGCCAGTAGATTCCATGTTGCCGCCAGACAATCTGTATACTGTTATATTATCAATTGCTGATAGATTAGCTTCACTTTGCTCTGATACAACATAAGCACCACCGATGATATACACATCTTGTGCTTCTTCTTCTGCCATTTGAGTCAGACTATCAATCAAAGCTGAATCAAACTCCTTTGAAACTTCGATGATTTTTGCATCTTTTTCGTTTACCAAGATTGCAGATGCAGCCCTATCAGTCTTAGATTTTTCATTTATTAATATAATAGAATTAGGTGCAGGAGGATCACATATTTTTTCCTCTTGATCAACTAACTCTTCTTTTTCTTGCTCTATCAGTGTGTTTTCTTTATCATCCGCTAACACTTCTGGTTCTTCTGTTGGCGTTTCAATAATTGTTTCTTCAGCGACAACTTCATTTTTTGGTTCTTCAATTTGTTTGGCATCTGAGTCGTTTGAAACAAAACAAACAAAATGTAAGTGAACTATTATAGCAATAGCGATAATAATGTATGCATTTACAAAATACCATTTCCACTTTTCATGAAATAAACGAATCGGATTTTTCTTCTTCTTTTTACTCTTGCTTTTGCTATTAGCCTTACTCATCGTTATGTAGTTCTCCTAAAAAACTTATTTGTTATAATTATACTATTAAATGTTAAAATGTAAATGATAAGTTGAATATCAATTATAATAATGATAATATAATAGCAACAAAATAAAAAATATAGGGAGCTTATAGTCATGGCAATAAATATTAAGAATATAGCAAAATGGATCGGTATTTTGGATGATTTAGGTATCGATATTGGTGATTTTGATATTAAGAAACTAGCAGGGCTAACATCAGGCAGTGGACTCGAAGATATTTTAGCACTTTTCGACGATAGTGAAAAAGAAGTTGATGGTGGACTTTTAGAGCAAATTATCGGATCACAAGCTGGATCATTGAGTGAGCTTCTTGGAAACGACGACGATGATGACGATGAAGAGAATGATAATCTTCTATCAACACTTCTTGGAGCTGTTGATAGTGATGATACTCCAAACGAAGGTATCAACTTTGGTGGATTGCTTGGAAGCGTTCTTGGCTCAGATGATAAGAAAGATGACGATTCTCCACTTGGTTCAATAATCGACAGCATATTTTAGTAATAAAAAGATAAAAGATAGAAAAGGTAATTATAAAAGATGTTATTTAGTTTAGCGATAATATTTATCGTTGGTTTTTTACTTGCAAGTTTAATAAATAGGATAAACTTACCGGGACTGCTTGGTATGATACTAACAGGTATCATACTCGGTCCCTTTGTTTTGAATTTAATCACACATGAAGTGTTGGATATTTCAGCAGAACTTAGAAAAATTGCACTGATTGTAATTTTGCTTCGTGCTGGACTTACGCTGGATATTGAAGACTTAAAAAAAGTTGGAAGACCAGCAATACTTATGAGCTTTATTCCAGCAACTTTGGAGATTTTGGTAATCTCGCTTCTAGCACCGATATTATTTAAGATCACTTATCTTGAAGCAATAATCATGGGATGTGTAGTTGCAGCTGTATCCCCTGCGGTTGTTGTTCCAAGAATGATTAAACTTATCAACGAAAAGTTTGGTTATAAAAAGAAGATACCGCATATGGTAATGGCGGGTGCGAGCGTTGATGATATTTATGTTATCGTTTTATTTACTGCATTTCTTGGAGTGTATGCTGGTGATGATTTTTCTGTTTTAAACGTGCTAAACGTTCCTGTTTCAATAATCTCAGGATTGCTTTTTGGAATAATAATCGGAATAGCATTGTCTGCGATTTTTAAGAAATTCAAAATGAGAGATACTATCAAAGTTTTAATGATACTCAGCGTTTCATTTTTAATAATGACGTTTGAAAAAGCGGTTGAGCCATATTTTATGATCTCTGGTCTTTTGGCTGTTATGGCACTCGGTGGAACGATTCTAAAATCGAATGAAGTTTTGGCGAAAAGATTGGTCGGAAAGTTTTCTAAGATTTGGGTTGGCGCGGAGATGCTATTGTTTGTGCTTGTTGGTGCGGCAGTAGATATAACATCGCTATCTTCAGTAGGATTATTTGCGGTTATAATCATTTTTGCGGCATTGATATTTAGAATTATCGGAGTTTATATTAGTCTTTTTGGTACTGACTTAAATACAAAAGAGAGATTGTTCTGTGCATTTAGCTATATGCCAAAAGCGACAGTTCAAGCGGCGATAGGTGCGATTCCGCTAGCTAGTGGAGTTACAAGCGGAAATCTGATCTTATCGGTTGCAGTACTTTCAATAATGATTACGGCACCAGTTGGTGCAACTTTGATGGACAATACTTATAAGAAGTTTCTAACGCATGATGTATAAGGAAGGTTTTAGCGTGGACGCTCTACGTAAAAGTCTCCGCCGTCTATTTTAAGCTTTAAACCTTGAACAAGGCTAGTTGCAATCTTAGCTCTTGCATCATTATAAAGCTTTTGGACGGTTGTCCTACTAACATTCATAAGCTTAGCACATTCCTGTTGCATTTTTTTCTCATAATCAATAAGTCTTATTGTTTCAAACTCTTCAAGTTTCATAACAATAATACGCTTATCTTTAGCGTTTTTATTTGTGCACTCAAAAAGAGTGTAGTCGGGTACATCTTCGATTAGTTTTTTCTTGACGGGTCTTGCCATTTCATTTTCCTTTCTATAATAAAGGTGAAAATTTAGCTTTATCCCTTTATACAAAAACGATGGTTATATTGCTTTTAAATCCAAATTATTCATGAATTTAGTATGCTAATATGAAACAAGTATATAATAATGAAATGATAAGTCAATAAATTTGGTGCATTTTGAACGGATTTTTGCAAAAAAAGTCGGAGAATTCGTGCGTAAACGCGTATAATGCTTGAAAAGTAAAAAAATGTTGATATAATGATTTAGAAAGAAAATTTAATATATTGTCCTATAGGAGGGAACATCTATGAAAAATTTAAAAGGCGCATGTATTTTCGGCCAATCAGGCGGACCTACATCAGTTATTAACTCTAGTGCTGCTGGAGTATTTACAGAAGCTTTAAAGCAAGACTTAATTACAGAGGTTTATGGAGCAGCTCACGGTATCAAGGGTATGCTAGAAGAAAACTTTTATGATATGAGCAAGGAAGACGCACAAACTTTTGAGCTTATGAAAACAACACCATCATCAGCACTTGGTTCTGTTAGATATAAATTAGCTAGCGCAGAAGATGACGATACAGATTATAAGAGACTTGTTGAAGTGTTCAAAAAATATAACATCAAGTATTTCTTCTATAATGGTGGAAATGATTCAATGGACACATGTAACAAGGTTTCTAAGTACATGCAAAAAGTTGGATATGAGTGTAATGTAATGGGAGTTCCAAAGACTATTGATAATGACCTATTCGGTACAGATCACTGTCCAGGATTCGCATCTGCTGCAAAGTATGTTGCAACTTCAACTATGGAAGTTTATCACGATGCTCGTGTTTATGATACAGGAACAATCACAATTATCGAAGTTATGGGAAGAAACGCTGGATGGCTTACTGCTGCAACAGCACTAGCTGCTGACAAGGGTAAAGGTCCAAACTTGATCTACTTGCCAGAAACTGATTTTGATATGGAAGACTTCTTAGCAAAAGTTAATGATCTATATGAAAAGGAAAATCACGTTATTGTTGCTGTTTCTGAAGGAATCAAAGATAGTGACGGAAAATATATTGCTGAATATGGAAATATGATGGGTGGAAAAGACTCATTTGGACATGCTCAGTTGGGTGGATTAGCTTATACACTGGCTGGATTTGTTAAAGATAAGACTGGCGCTAAAGTTCGTGCTATTGAGCTTAGCTTACTACAAAGATGTGCATCTCATGCTGGTTCAAGACTTGATATTGAAGAGTCATTCCTTGCTGGTAAAACTGCTGTGCAAAAAGCTGTTGAAGGCTATACTGATTACATGGTTGGTTTTGAAAGACCTGAAGGTGAGTACAAGACTACTATTAAACTATTCAAATTGGATGACGTTGCTAATACAGAAAGCACAATTCCATTAGAGTGGATTAAAGACGATTGTACTGGTCTTACACAAGACTTTATCGACTATGCAACTCCACTTATTCAAGGTGCATCAGAATTACCATTCGAAAATGGACTTCCAGTATTTGCAGAGCTTAAAAAAGTTCAAGCAGGTAAGAAGTAAATTTTTATAAATTAAAATGTTTAGGAGCTTTTATAGGTGCTGATGCATTTATAAATGCTCCTTTTTTTATTGTGTGTGATATAATGACCATCAAATAATTTTTTACAAGAGGAAGATATGTTAGACAAAAGAAGATATAATGATTTTTGGAACTGGTTTAAAAAGAATGAAAACTTGCTTTATAGCGATGAGGGTAATTCTGAACTTTTTAATGAATTGATTGATGAATTAAAAAAAGCTAATAAAGATTTAACTTTTCAAATGGATAAATATGAGCAAGGAAAGAAAAGAGAGCTTGTTATAAGCTGTGATGGGATTGTTGAACATTTCAAAATTGTAAATGATTTTGTAGATATTGCCCCTAAATTGGATGATTGGAAAATTGTTAAGTTTAAGCAGCGATCTGCAATAATGAATGATTTTTCTTTAAATGGAAAGCTTTATAAACATGAAGATGTAAGCTATATTCTTTTTAAGGATGATGAAGAGGTCGATGAGATTGGTGTTGCTTTATTGTTTGATCATTATAAAGAACAGCATGACGAAGAATATGCAAAAGTGGGCTTTTTATTCTTGGATGCACTACTTGGAGAATATGATGTTGCAACAAAAGTAGGACCGTTGATATTTTGTTCGAGAGAAAAGTTTATTGAAGCAAAGCCTATTAGCAAATTAGCAAGTGAGTTTGATGAAGCTTATGCAGCAATTAGCTAGATTAAAAACAAATGGAATAATAAAACATGGATGAAGAAAAAATAATACTTGGTCGGATTGATGATTATATTGATAAGGCGATTAGAATAAATAGACCAGTATACACTGAGTTTTTAAACCCGAACCAACAATCCCAAGTTATAAATATCTTGAGTAAATCAAAGGATATCAACTTTGTTGGGTTTGGTGGATATGAGCTTGCAGAGCGAAGAGTTTTTGCAATCAATAGTGTTTTCTCATATATGGAACCTGATTTTTTAAGTATCAAAGTACTAAAGATTGAGTTTGATAAGTTCAATGAAAAATGGGTGGAACACAGAAGTATATTGGGATCAATTATTGGCTTGGGTTATGATAGAAAAATGATCGGCGATATTCTTATAGATGGATTTACAGCTTTTGTATTTCTTGTGGACACTGCGGCGGATTATGCGATGGATAATCTAGTTTCGGTTGGTCGTGCAAGTGTGATATGTAGCGTTTTGGATGTAGCTGAGTTGGATATTAAACAACGTAAAGGTGAGATTAAACGTAAAACTGTTTCGGGTTTACGTATTGATGCAGTGCTGGCGGCGGCGTTAAACCTTTCACGTGGAAAAGCTAGTGAGCTATTATCATCGGATTTAGTGTTTGTAAACTTTAGGCTAATAAATAAATCGACTTATATATTAAATGAAGGTGATGTTATATCTATCAGAAAAAAAGGTCGAGTGATTTTAAAATCTATTGGGCAGAAAAGTGCAAAAGATAGAACGTGGATTGAGTTTGAATGTTTATTCTAATCATTATTTAATCTGATACTTGTGCATATTATAATAGGAAAAAAGCTGATGGGTTATGCGTTAATTGATATGTTTATCGTCACTTTTGGGCAGATATTTGCTATTATGGCGACAAAAAGTAAACGTATGTAAACTTTTTGATGAAATGAGGTAAAATTGCTCAAATTATATTGACATAAATAATCTTATTTGCTATACTAGCTAAAATATTAAGACTTTGACGGAGATACGTTTAACGAGAGCATTTTTAGAGAATTCACTATTTGGTGTAAGGTGAGTATTGTTTTCAAAATTAACTATTATCACTCCTGAGTCGCTTTTTTGAAATGATATCTTTCATAGTAGGAAAAGACGGGGCGTCCCGTTATAGGCGGAAAGCTTGTTAGAGCTTGTGTTTTTGAGTGGCTTTTTTGTGCAATGAAGCAATTAGAGTGGTACCGCGAGGATGATTATAACCCCGTCTCTACATTAGATATGTTGAGATGGGTTTTTTTATATAAATTTAGCAAAAAGGAGTTTAAATGAAGCTATGAAAAGAAATGTTGTTTCTGTATTAGTTCAGAACCACCCGGGTGTGTTGTTTAGAATATCTGCTCTTTTTAGTAGAAGAGGATATAACATAAATAGCATAACCGCAAGTCCGACACAGGACGCTAATCTTTCTAGGATTACTGTTCTATGTACTGGGGACGAAAGCATCGTCGAACAGATGATGAAACAGCTTAGCAAACAAGAAGATGTTAAAAAAGTTTTGTTGTTGAAAGAAGATGCTTCTACGCTATGCGATATTGCACTAGTTAAACTTTATGTTAAAAAGGGACAAAGAAGAGCGATGATGGATGCAATCTACTCTGTGGATGGAAAAATTATCGACATGGGAGAAACGACAGTTACTGTTGAGATTACAGGATCATATGATCATGTAGATGGATCACTTTCAAAGTTATATCAATTCGACGTCGCAGAAGTTGCAAGAACTGGACTTGTTGGTCTGCAACATGGTGATAATAGACTTGTTGATTTTGAAGGATAAGATAAGCATTAATAAACTAAACTATAAGGCGAGAGTCTAAAAAAAATATTAAAATTTGAGAGGTAATAATTAAAATGGCAAAAATGTTTTATAACGAAGATTGTAAACCGGAACTATTAAAAAGCAAAAAGATCGCTATCATTGGATATGGTAGCCAAGGACACGCACATGCACTTAACCTACACGAGTCAGGATTCGACGTTACTGTTGGTCTTTACACAGGAAGTAAGTCATGGCCACTAGCAGAAGCTAAAGGTCTAAAAGTTATGACTGCTGCTGACGCTGCAGCTCATGCAGACGTTATCATGATTTTAATCAATGATGAAAAGCAAACTGAACTTTATAACAACGATATTAAACCACACCTTACTGCTGGAAAATACCTAGCATTCGCACACGGTTTCAATATTCATTACAACCAGATCCAACCTGCTGATGATGTTAACGTATTCCTTATCGCACCAAAAGGTCCTGGACATACTGTTAGATCTCAATATGAAGAAGGAAAAGGTGTTCCTTGTCTAATCGCTGTATATCAAGATCCATCTGGAGATACTGAAGACATCGGTCTTGGATATGCTTGGGGTGTTGGTGGAGCAAGAGCTGGAATCTTGGAAACTACATTTAAAGAAGAAACTGAAACTGACCTATTTGGTGAGCAAGCAGTTCTATGTGGTGGTGTTTCAGAGCTTATGAAAGCTGGATTTGACACATTAGTAGAAGCTGGATATGACCCTGAGTCTGCATACTTTGAGTGTGTTCACGAAGTTAAGCTTATCGTTGATATGATCGTTGAAGGTGGATTATCTAACATGAGATATTCTGTTTCTGATACTGCTGAGTATGGTGATTATAGCGTTGGAAAACGTATCATCACAGATGAGACTAGAAAAGAGATGAAAAAAGTTCTTTCAGAGATTCAAGATGGAACATTTGCATCAAACTGGATTGGCGAGAACAGAAATGGTCGTCCATCATTCCTTGCAAAAAGACGTATCGAGCAAGACTTATTAGTTGAAAAAGTTGGAGCTAAATTACGTGGATTGATGAGCTGGTTAAAGAAATAGTATAGTATTAAATCAATCGTTAATAAGCTTAAAAACAAAGAAACATTTAAAATAGTAATAGATGATTAAACAAAGTGCAAGCATTGATAACTAACCCTTATTGATGCTTGCAATTATAAAAAAAGGAGGTAATTTTTTTTGAATAAACAGGAAAAAATATGGGTTTTTGATTCGACTTTAAGAGACGGAGCACAAGCAAGAGGAATAACATTTTCTATGTCTGATAGAATGAACATGATGAGGCTACTAGATGAGATTGGTGTCGATTATATTGAAGCTGGAAATCCTGCCTCAAATCCAAAAGAAAGAGCTTTCTTTGAGCAAGTAAATCAATCAGAACTGAAAAATGCAAAGCTTACTGCTTTTGGTAGTACAAGAAGAAAGTCTATGAAAGCCGAGGATGATCCTGGTGTTCAGTGGACATTGGCTGCAAACACTGATGCGGTTGCAATCTTTGGGAAATCATGGGATCTTCATGTTACTCATGTGTTAAACGCAGAGCTTGAGCAGAACTTAGAGATGATCTATGATACTGTTAAATTCTTTAAAGATAAAGGCAAAGAAGTTATCTATGATGCAGAACATTTCTTTGATGGGTATAAGGCGAATCAAGAATATGCGTTAAAAGCATTGCAAGCGGCGGTTGACGCTGGTGCTGATAGCTTGGTTTTATGTGAAACTAATGGTGGAGCATTGCCAACGCTTGTTCAATCTGCAACACAAAAAGTTTGTGATAGCTTTGATGTTATGTGTGGTATTCACACTCACAATGATGGTGAACTGGCTGTTGCAAACACATTATTAGCTGTTGAAGCTGGTGCAAGACAAGTTCAAGGAACATTTTTAGGATTTGGTGAGAGATGTGGAAACGCTTGTTTGACATCTGTTATTTCAAATCTTCAGATCAAAATGGGCTTTGATTGTTTGCCAGAAGAAAGCATGAATCAACTTTATACAAAATCACATGAGGCTGCTGAAATTGCTAATATCACTTTGGATGAAAAAATGCCGTTTGTTGGAAGAGATGCTTTTGCTCACAAGGGTGGAATGCACATAGATGGAATCAACAAGATTCCACAATCTTTCGAGCATATGAATCCAACACTTGTTGGTAATAAGCGTACAATTCTTCTTTCAGAAGTTGCTGGTCAACAGGCGATTGTTACAAAACTAAGCAAGCAATATCCAGAACTTTCAAAAGGTGCGGCCGTAACAAAAGAACTTATTGAAAAGTTGAAGGATTTAGAAGCAAAAGGCTATCATTTTGAAGGTGCTGAGAGTAGTTTTGAGCTATTGGTTCAAAAACATCTTGGAAAGTTCAAATCATATTTTGAAATTGTACATTTTAAAATCATCGATGAACCTGCTTTTGGGGATGAGTCTGGTGTAAAAGCTTTTGGAATGGTTAAGGTTAGAGTTGGAGATGATGAAAAACTCACTGCTGCTGAGGGTAATGGTCCAGTTAATGCATTGGATATTGCACTTAGAAAAGCACTCGTTAGCTTTTTTCCTCAGCTAAAAGAAATGCACCTTACTGATTATCGCGTTAGAGTACTTGATTCTAATCAAGAAACTGATGCAAAGATTAGAGTTATGATAGACTCAACTGATGGAAAAACTTCTTGGACAACGCTTGGAGTTTCAACTGACGTTATTGAAGCTTCACTGCAAGCACTCACTGATTCTATCGAATATAAACTGATGCTTGATAGCAGAAAATAATAAGTAAATAAAAGAATAAAATATATAATAGAACTAAACGGAAAACAATTGGAGGAAAAATATAATGGGAATGACAATGACCCAAAAAATCTTAGCAGCACATGCTGGAGTTGAAAGTGTTAAAGCTGGCGATTTCGTAAACTGTAACTTAGATTTGGTATTGGGAAATGATATTACAAGTCCACTAGCGATTACTGAATTCGAGAGAATGGGACTTGATAACGTATTTAATAAGGATAAAGTTGCGATTGTACCTGACCACTTTACACCTAATAAGGATATCAAAGCGGCTGAGCAATGTAAAAAAGTTAGAGCTTTTGCTAATAAGCAAGACCTAACAAACTACTTTGAAATCGGTCAAATGGGTATCGAACATGCACTTTTACCTGAAAAAGGACTTACTGTTTCTGGTGATGTAATTATCGGTGCTGACTCACACACATGTACATATGGTGCACTTGGTGCATTTTCTACTGGTGTTGGATCAACAGACATGGCAGCAGCTATGGCAACAGGAAAAGCTTGGTTTAAAGTTCCATCAGCAATCCAGTTTAAGCTTACTGGTAAGCCACAAAAATTAGTAACAGGAAAAGACATTATCCTTCACATCATCGGAATGATCGGTGTTGACGGAGCGCTTTATAAATCAATGGAGTTTGTTGGTGATGGACTAGACCATCTTGCAATCGACGATAGATTTACAATGGCAAACATGGCTATCGAAGCTGGTGCTAAAAACGGAATCTTCCCTGCTGATAAAGTAGCTTTAGATTATATCAAAGATCATTCAGATCGTGAGCCAAAAGTTTTTGAAGCTGACGCAGATGCTGAGTATGATAGAGTTATCGATATTGATTTGGCTAAAGTGCCATTAACAGTATCTTTCCCTCATCTTCCTGACAACACTAGAGTTGTTGGTGAGTTTGATAAATTTGATATTGACCAAGTTGTTATCGGATCTTGTACTAATGGACATATTACAGACCTTAGAATGGCTGCTGAAATATTCAAGGATAGAAAAGTTAAAAAAGGCATGAGAGCAATCATCATTCCTGCAACACAAAAAATCTATCTTCAAGCTATGCACGAAGGACTTTTTGATATCTTTATCGGTGCTGGATGTATCGTATCTACACCAACATGCGGACCATGTTTGGGTGGACATATGGGAATCTTGGCTGAAGGCGAAAGGGCTGTTGCAACAACAAACCGTAACTTCGTTGGAAGAATGGGACATCCAAAATCTGAAGTGTATCTAGCAAGTCCATATGTGGCTGCTGCAAGTGCTATTGCTGGTTATATCGCTTCGCCAGAAGATCTTTAGCGGCGAGTCGCTCAATGTTGCGAATGAAATTTGATAATATTTAAAATTTTAGGCCGCATATTGAACTGGTTTGGATATAATAATTAAAAACTACGATTTTGAATTAGTGAGGAAATAAAATTATGAAAACAAGTGGAAAAACTTTTAAATACGGTGATCACGTCGATACTGATGTAATCATCCCAGCTAGATTTCTAAATACATCTGATGTTGCAGAGCTTGCATCACACTGTATGGAAGATATCGATGCTGATTATGTAAACAAGGTAGAAAAAGGCGACATCATTGTTGCTGGTGAAAACTTTGGATGTGGTTCATCACGTGAGCACGCTCCAATCTCAATCAAAGCAAGTGGTGCTGGATGTGTTATTGCACGTTCATTTGCACGTATCTTCTTTAGAAACTCAATCAACGTTGGATTTCCCATCTTGGAGTGTGACGAAGCTGTTGATAAAATCGACGCTGGTGATAAGGTTGAAGTTGATTTTGCTACTGGTGAAATAACTAATTTAACTAAAAATGAAACTTATAAAGCTGTTGCTTTCCCTGAGTTTTTACAAAAGATCATTGAAGCTGATGGACTTATCAACTATGCAAAACAGGAAAGTGAGGCGTAAGATATATGAAAGCTAAAATTGCTGTACTTCCTGGTGATTATATCGGTAAAGAAGTTGTTGCAGAAGCTGTAAAAGTTATGGACGCTGTTGCCGAGAAATATAACCACGAATTTGAATACACATATGCGCCTGCTGGGTGCACAGCTATTGATGAATTAAACGATCCAATGCCAGATTCTACACTAGACGTTTGTAAAGCAAGCGACGCTGTACTTCTTGGTGCAGTTGGTGGACCTGTTAGTGGTTCTAAATATGACAATCTTCCTGGACATATGCGTCCAGAGGCTGGTCTTTTAAAATTAAGAGGTGAGCTTGAGTTATTTGCTAACCTTCGCCCTGCGATTCTTTTTGATGAGCTAAAAGATGCTTGTCCACTATGTGAGAGAATCACAACAGCAGGATTTGATATTATGGTTGTAAGAGAGCTTACTGGTGGAATGTACTTTGGACCTCGTGGAACAAAAGATACAGAAAACGGTAAAGCAGCTTATGATACAATGATTTACGATGAGATGGAAATCGAGCGTATCGTTAGAGTTGGTTTTGAAACTGCTATGAAGAGAGACAAAAAGCTATGTAGCGTAGATAAAGCTAATATCCTTGACAACTCAAGACTTTGGAGAGTTGTTGCAGAAAAAGTTGCAAAAGAATTCCCAGAGGTTGAACTTTCTCATATGTATGTTGACAATGCTGCAATGCAAATTGCACTTAACCCAGGACAATTCGATGTTATCGTAACTGGAAATATGTTTGGAGATATTCTTTCTGATATCGCTGGTGCTATCACTGGATCGATCGGAATGTTGCCATCTGCAAGCTTGGCTAAAGGAACATTTGGACTTTACGAGCCAGTACACGGATCTGCTCCTGATATCGCAGGAAAAGGAATCGCTAATCCACTTGCTACAATCCTTTCAATATCAATGCTGTTTAAATATTCGCTAAATCTTCAAGAAGAAGCGGCGGCTGTTGATGCGGCAGTTATGAAGGCATTATCTTCTGGACTTAGAACAGGTGATATCGTTACAGAAACAGAAACAGCAATCAGCACAAGCCAAATGGGTGATGCGATTGTTGAGTTTATTAAACAATAAATAGCCTCGGAGGTAGAACTATGAAATTATCGGGTTCGCAAATATTAGTTAAATGTTTAGAAGAGCAAAATGTAGATACTGTTTTCGGTTTTCCTGGTGGTGCAGTTCTATTTATTTATGATGAACTTTATAAAAGCCAAGATAAGATTAAACATATTATCACAGCTCATGAGCAAGGTGCGTCGCATGCGGCTGATGGATATGCAAGAGCAACTGGAAAAGTTGGTGTTTGTATTGCGACTTCTGGACCAGGGGCTACTAACCTTGTAACTGGTATTGCTACTGCATATATGGATTCTATACCGATGGTTGCGATAACTGGAAACGTACCGACGGCGCTTTTGGGCCGTGATAGTTTCCAAGAAGTTGACATTCAAGGTATCACAATGTCGATTACAAAGCATAACTATATTGTTCGTGATGTAAAAGACTTGGCTGATACTGTTAGAAATGCATTTAGAATCGCTCAAGAAGGTCGTCCTGGTCCTGTTCTAATCGATATACCTAAAGATGTATCGAAAAATGAATGTGAATTTGAAGATATGGTAATTGCTGCTTCAAAAGCGGCTGTTATTCCACAAACTTCTGAAATCGACGAAGCTATTAGCATGATAAAAAATGCAAAACAACCTATGATTTACTGTGGCGGTGGCGTTTTAGCCGCTGGTGCGCAAGATGAAGTAGTGGAGTTTGCAAACAAGATAACTTCACCAGTAGCTTGCTCTTTGATGGGTCTTGCGGCTTATCCTGGAAGAGATAAACTGTTTACTGGTATGGTTGGTATGCACGGAACAAAAGCGTCTAATATGGGCGTTACGCACTCCGATTTGCTTATTGTATTGGGTGCAAGATTCTCCGATCGTGTTGTTGGAAAAATGGATAAATTCGCACCTGATGCGAAGATTCTACAAATAGATATTGACCCTGCTGAAGTCAATAAAAATATCAATGCGCATTATCATATTATTGGTTGTGTTAAAGATGTTTTGGCGGAGTTTAATAAAAAAATTGATGATATACAAAGACCGCAGTGGATTTCACAGATAGAAGATTGGAAAAAAGAAGATAAGGAAAAAGCACCTAAGAATCATATGGCAAGAAGTATCATCAATGTTTTGGATGATTATGCTAAAGATGATGCGGTTATTTCAACTGAAGTTGGACAGCATCAAATGTGGGTTGCACAATACTTCTTATTTAAAAAAGGTCAATCTTTCTTAACATCTGGTGGACTTGGAACTATGGGATATGGATTTGGTGCATCGATTGGTGCTCAAGTTGGTTGCCCAGATCGCCAAGTTATAAACGTTGCTGGTGATGGAAGCTTTAGAATGAACTTTAACGAGATGGTCACTATTTCAAGGTTTAACCTTCCTGTTAAGATTATCTTGCTTGATAATCATGTGCTTGGAATGGTTAGACAATGGCAGACTATGTTTTATGATGAAAGATATTCAGCGACAACATTGATGCCAACTGAGTTTGGTAAGATTGCAGATGTATTTGGTATCAAGTCATTCAAAATTGAATCAGAAGATCAGATTCAATCGGTTATAAAAGAAGCTATGGAGTATGATGGACCAGCTTTTGTTCATTGCCTAATCGGCAAGGATGAGAAGGTTCTGCCTATGGTTGCACCAGGTGAGTCTATTGATAGACTTGTTATGAGTGAGCAAAATAGCTAAGATATAAGTAATAATATAGCTAAGATAAAAGTAATAATAAAGAAGGCATTTGAGAAATCGAATGCCTTCTTCTTCTTTAAAAGAAGCGATAATGATGCGTAATATATTTGGTATGATAATTTAGTTTTATTCCGCATATAATGTTTTTAATGCTTACACAATTCCCATCTTCTTTAATAGAAACAATAATGATGCGAATATTATTTGATGTGAAACCCCTCTGGCGGCATAAGCCGTCTGAGGGGTTAAAACGCAAAACAAAAAGCCTATCAAATTTAGATAGGCTTTTATCATTATCAAATATGTATTACTGTTAATATTTCGATTAACGTACATAGTTTATTGTTTAACTCTACTTATCTTCTTTAGTATGCATAATTCCCATTGGCTCAACTTCTTCCTCAACGCGTTCTGGAGTAACAAAAGGTTTACCCAAAGGTAAAACAACTTTTCCAAACTGCTCATTTAAGATATGACCAGCTGATGTGTAAAAAGAAAGCAGTGCGATCAATAGCTCTGAAATAGCTGCCATCATGTGGAAAAAGTGTGGTGCAACTCCGAATGTTGAAAGAGTTAGACCAATAAACAAAAACTCAATTAAAACAAAGATATAAAACAATGCTTTTGATGTAGTTAGTGATCCAATCATCATATATGTTGAAAAGATCAAGTAACCTAAAAATGCAAAACCAAGCTGGTTTCCATCGGCTGTTTGCATTAAAGTTTCACCGAAAACGCCTGCTGTTGTCATCCATGTCATTGCAACACCAAACCAGAAGAACGCAAATCCTCCGAATGCTGTTGAACCAAACTTATTACCAATCTTTGCATCATTAATACATGCTATCACTTGAATAAATGCACCAGCGAAGATTGCCCATGGAATAACTAATGAAACTCCACTTGTTAATCCTAATTTAGCTGATGATGCTACTAGTGTTACGATTGCTAGTCCCAATAAGCCTAATGCTGATGGGTCTGCTATTTTTTGTTTGCTACTCATAAATATAATACATCCTTTTTAATATAATTAATTCAAACTCAAATATCTTATCATAAAAGCACGAAATTTGGAATATAAATCTCAAAAAAACATGATTAAATCGGCGATTTATTGAGTTTAACCATATTAATTGGATTTACTTCCCAATATATCTTCAAAGCCCATTATATCACATATGGTATGCGGTATATCATCTATGGAATCATTTTCTAAAAACGCCTGTGCACCAAACCCGATAGTGTAAAGTGGAACGGGTTGAAGTGAATGTTGATCAGACCTAAGCTTTAAACCAAGAGATGTTTGAATTCTTGATACAATATGAGCAGAGCCATACATCTTGTTTTCAAAATCGCTATTAAAGAAATCACTTTCGATATATGACTTTGTTTGGTCAATAATATCCTCATATGCTTTTGAGCCGAAATTATCTAGTAGATAGCTGTTAATATCATCTGATGATTTGTCCCAAGGCAAACCAGAACTTACATTATTGAGCAGGGCGTATTTTTCCTCGCTAAAGTTATGATTACCAGTTTCATGATCAGCAGTTAAGATAATCAAAGTATTATCAGGATGCTCGTTATAAAATTCCATTATTGTTTTTAGAGTTTCATTCATAACACCCATTTCAGCAGCGATATATGAGGAGTTTTTCTGATGACCAGCATCATCTATGGATGCTTGTTCAACCATCATTATAAACCCATTTTCATTATGGATTAATGAGTCGATTGCTTTTTGTGTCATTTCACGAAGTTCAGGTAGAGGCTTGAGTCTTTCATAATTTTCAGGATTTTTTCTAATATAACTAAAGGGAAGATTGCCCGATTCGACTGAATAGATAGCTTTTTCATCTGTATTAGAAGAGTTGAACTGATCTATCCCCTCGTTGCCTAAGTAAATTGCATAACCGCTTTCGGTTAAATTTTTATATGGATCCATAACCTTTGCATTTGAAACGACTTTTTTGTAAGTCCAACTCATTTTAAGTGGAGTATTTATTGAATTGAACATATAGCTAAGTCCACCACCCATGATGAAATCAACATTGCTTGTATGGATATCATTTGCAAGTGCTTGGTTTTTTCCTCTGTTTGCATCATGAGATAAAAATGTTGCAGGAGTTGCATCGGTAAGATCTGCTTGAGTGATAACTCCAGTTGATAGACCGTTCTGTTTTGCTATATCCATAATGGTAGTATAGTCAATACCATCATGCCATGAGATTTGACCAGCGGGCGTCTGCATTCCTGTTGCAAGCATCGTTCCTCCGCGTGATGATTCCACGCCAGCTGTAACGATGTTTTTGTTTGGGAAAGTCTCCCATATTCCTTCTTGCGTCATATCACCAGTGGAAATTTTTTGATAGAGATCACCGATTTTTAAGTGAGTCATGCCCATACCATCGCCGATTACAAGAAATATGTACTTGGCATCAGTTTCAGTTTTAGGCTTAATCTCTTTTTGTGGTTCGGGATTTTCTTGCGGCTTAACTACTACTTCCTGCTGAGCTAAAGGTGCTGAGGTTTGATTGATTGTTGCGACTTTCTCAGTTGACGAATTTGAGGTCCATAAAGTTGCAAATCCTATTGGACTAATTATTATAATTAAAGCTACTATTACTGTGATAATTTTCCTATATTTTTTAAGCACAAACTTCTCCATATTGTTTATTTTAAACCATTATAACAAAAAAAGGCGCGAAGTACACGCCTTGTTTAAATACAATTTTTAACATTCGTTATTGGACTAAATTAATATAAAAATCATTGATGGTATAATTTATAGAATTTCCATTTAGTTTTACCCTTATAAATTCAATATCCTTAGATAATTCTTTTTCAAAATCCAAAATGTTCTCACCAGAGTTGATATCGGTAAGCTCAACAGATGAGATTTCGTTTTTATCCACATCCAAAAATTCTAGTTTTAAATTTGTTTGTTCATCTGCATTTAACGTGATTGTTATACTATTAACTCCATCTTTAATTTTAACCTGTTTTATTATAATACAAGTATCTTTTCTGTTTGGAGTGATCGTTAGCACACCATTTTTAAAACTTGTACTTTCACATTGCTCATTAATCAAAATTCTATTTGTATCCAAATAAAAATCGCTTGTAAATCTTCTATAATCAGAATCTGTTTCATAGATATTAAAGACTTCTTTACCATTGCCCTTAAATAAAACAGTGTCAATCTCATAGTAGTCAATCAGTTTTTCAAGATAATCATCTTCTTCTGCTGGATCAAAAATCTTTCCTGAGTGGATAAAATAAAGGTTGTCAAAAGTTTGTACAAAGGCCTGCCGTGGAACATCTGTCCACAGTTTTGATGGATCGCCCATCAATGAATCGCCGATAAGTAGCATGTTTTTGTTATTAGGTGAAGATGGATTGCTATAATGTTGCAATCCCCACCATGAAGTATCATCGGTTAAAAACTCTGGTTCGATAGGTGTTAATCCACCAAGACCAACATCTAAGATTTTATCTTCGGATAGTCCAGTGCCGAGTAGGAATCCATAATCTAAAATTTTAGATTCATCGGTGATAACATAATTATCAAGCTTTATGGCTGAGTATTCGCTATCTATTTTTGAAAGCCTGTCCATTGCTTCATTATAAGCGATTGACGCGGAAAGCTCTGTCCAGTGACCATCTGTTTTATAATATAAGAGATCGCCATACTTTTCTTTGTGTGGTAGTAAAATTTCAAGCATATTAATATAATTTTTTCCAGCAGAGCTAGCTGAAAGAGTATTGGAAAATTCCTCAGAATATCTTTTTTTGGTGCCAAGTGTAACATAAGATGGAGCATATTCTGGATAAATAAGGTGCTTAAATGGAACGGTCATATATAAAAAATCCACACCTTTATCTTTATAGTGGTTGATAATGCTTTCAATTGAATTAACTGATGCATCAAGAGATTCACAAGATACATGTTCAGTGCGCATTGAGTGGCTGAGTACGGTTTCATTAAAAAACCAGCCATCTCTTCCAACAACAACAGCACCATATGGTCCTTGTGTTACACCAAGTTTTAAATTCATTCTAATATAAAGGTCTATAATATCAGATCTAAAAAGTATTCTATCACAAAAAAAATCTTCAATAGCAGTTCGGTCAACTTTGCCATTATCATCAATAAAATCGCTCATAATCCGATAATTTCGCTTTTCAAACTTACGGATATGCGCAATATCGTCTTCACCGAAAGTATAAAAACCGACGAGTGGAAGTGTTATTATAAACGCTAGAATAACTAGCAGAATTATTTTATTAAAATATGTCATTATTGTCTCCTAAAGCTTGAATACTACAACAGAGATTTCATTATTATGATTAATCAACGCTGTTGATATAAAAATCTGAAACGGAATAAACTTTCGATTTCCCTTCAAAATTTAGCCTTATATTTTTTACTGATTCTGATAATTCTTTTTCAAAAGTCAGTATATTTGTACCTGATGAAATATTATTAAAACTATGATTTGCTATTTCCATTCGGTCAATATCTAGAAACTGAATGTTCAAATCAAAAGCTTCATCTGAATCTAGTGTAAGGGTAATCGTGCTAACACCATCTTTTAGCTTTATATAGTTGATTAAAATTGCAGCTTTCTTGCCCGATTGTGTTATATTTAAAACGCCATCTGAAAATTCAATGCTTTTACATTTTTCGTCTTTCAAAATGCTATTTACAGTTAATGCAAAATCATGAGTAAATCGTCTATAATCAAGATTATTCTCATATATTTTGAACCTATTAGTTGGTATTCCTTTATGTATAACTACATCAATGTCATAATGTTCAATTAATTTTTGCAAATAATCATTTTCTTCCTTGCCATTAAAAAGTTTTTTGCTATGAATAAAATATAAGTTTTCAAAACTATGAGCAAAAGCTTGTCTTGGTATATCCGTAAAAAGTTTACCAGGGTCACCAAAAAAAGAATCTCCGATTAACAAAGCATTTTTATTATTAACAAGATTTTCACAATAATAATGTTGAAGTCCAAGCCAATATATATCATCAGTTAAAAATTCATTGTCAATTGGTAGCCTATCGCCGAGCTGCACATCTTCAAAAGTATCTTCTGTAAGACCTGTTCCAAGCAATGAGCCAGCATTCATTATATGTTTTTCATTTTTTATCACAGGCTTTTCTAGAACTAAAGCTTGATAATTTGGATCAAACTTATTCAACTTTGACATTACTTCTTTATAAGCCAAGTAAGCAGCATATTCTGTCCAATGCCCGTCAGTTTTATAATAAAGAAGATAGTCAGAGTCCTCTTTACTCTTTAAAAATATGGGTTTCATATCTACATAATTATCTTTAAGATTACTACTGGAAATGATATCAGCTGTAACTTCATGTGCAATATTTTTGCTATCGCTAACGGTATAATAAGATGGCAAGTATTCAGGATAGACAGAACTAGATTCTGGTATTGTTAAAAAAACGAAAGTAACATCTTTTTGTTTACAATAATCCACAAAATCCGCGACAATTTTTATATTGTTTTTAATTGCTTCTTCATTTGCACCTGCGGCTCTGGTTTTATGGTCTAATATACTAGAATTCCAATACCATCCGTCTCTTCCAACAACAACAGTTTTATAAGGACCATTTGAAACACCGAGATTCAAGTTTAGTTTTTTGAATAAAACTACTATTTCAGATCTAAAAAGTGCTCTTTGGCGAACATAATTTTCAACAGCAATTTTATTAAGACCATCTTTATCAAAAAAGTCTTTTATCAGTGTATATTGCTTTTTTTCAAAAACTCTTATAAAGTCTATGTCCTCATCATCAAATACGAAGACTCCTAAAATGGGAGTCGTTATCAACAAAGCAATAATGATAAGCCATATAATTTTATTATATTTATTCATACTGTTCTCCTAAAATCTAAAGTATATAAACGGATTATATCCATCGCTGTATAGTGTGAAAATACCTAAAACAAATAGTCCAATAAGGATCAATACGTATAAGTTTTGACCAATAACTGATTTTGTGACTTTTTTCTTAAAATACATCATTCCGCCAAATGCAGCTATAAGTGAGAATATTCCAGAGATGATAACATCATTTTGTAAAAACTCACGAAGTTTTAAATAAAGCTGACCGCTAAAAGCTGATGGAATAAACATTGTCTTTAAAAACATCATTGTATATGTTAAGTTTTCGCTTCTAAAGAACACCCAACCTATGATAACAATTAAAAATACATAGATCGCCGACAGCCATCTTGGCATTTTACGTACCAATTTTCCGAATTTTGTTCGCTCAAGCACTAAGAAAAGTCCGTTCCAAAGTCCCCAAATCATGAATGTCCATTCTGCTCCATGCCAAAGACCGCAAAGGAAGAATACGATGATAAGGTTTAAGTAAGTTCTACCTTCGCCTTTTCTGTTTCCGCCAAGAGGTATGTATAGATAATCTCTAAACCATGATGAAAGTGAGATGTGCCATCTTCTCCAAAAATCTTGGATTGATTTGGCTGTATATGGAAGGTTGAAGTTTTCTAGTAGATCGAATCCAAATATGCAAGCAAGACCGATAGCCATATCCGAATATGCGCTAAAGTCTAAATAAATCTGTAAGAAGTAAGCTATGGCTGCAATCCAAGCCAAACCAGCATGCATATTGCCCACATCAAGAGCAAATATTTGATCAGCTACTTTCGCCATCATATTTGCAAGCAATACTTTTTTTACAAAACCCTCTAAAAACCGTATTGAACCACGATATACTCTGTCTAAATTGGTTGATCTATGTTGAATTTGTTTGTAAATATCTTTATAACGAACAATAGGACCTGCAATTAGCTGTGGAAAGAATGATACGTATAATGAAAAGTTTAGCAGGCTTCTAGTATATGATACGTTTTTAAAGTATACATCTAATGTATAACTCAAGGCTTGGAAAGTATAAAAACTGATACCCAAAGGTAAAAGTATTCCTTTTATAAACTCTGGAGTTTGAAGAGTTAGACCAAAACTATTTAAAAGTGCAAAGCTGTTATCTATTAAAAAGAAAGTGTATTTATAATAAACTAAAATTCCTAAACTTAAAACAACGCTAAGTGCTAAAACTAGTTTCTCAACTTTGATACCTTTATCTTTTACTCTAACAATATGTAGTAAATATCCACATATAAAGTTGATTAATATGACTGCGATAAGGACTAATATATCTAATCCATTTCCCCAAAACATGAAGCCCAAAGAGCAACAAAGCAAAACGATATTTGAAAGTTTTAGATTGATTTTGCTAGAAATTGCATATAATATTAAGGTAAATGGTAAAAAGCCAAATAGAAATATTTGTGAAGTAAAGACCATGATTATTCTCCTAAATTATTAAAAAATTGTATCAATCGATAATAACATATAAAATTCTGATATGTCAATTTATAATAAGTCTGAGCAAAATTATAGAAATCCTGCTCAGACCGTCGATAAAGGGTGCAACCGTAAAATAATGGCTAATATAATCAACTGTTTTTCTTGCTTCGTCAAAAATTATGCCGCAAACCAGTTGCGTACATACAGTACGCGCCTGTCTTGCGACATAATATTTTCCTTGCCTTGCACCCTGTCTCGAAGGTCTGCTCACTAACAGGTTTTTATGATAATCTTAGTTGAAATATACTGTTTATGCGTTATATTTTTTTCTTTTAAGGTATACCCCATCGCCTTTTTTGCCGATGAAATTATTCTTTTCAACAATCAATTTTCCGTGAGAAAATACTTTTTCTATTTTACCAGCAACTGTTATTCCCTCGTATGGAGTATAGTCCACGTTTTCATGTAAGTTTTCATGTTTTATTACACAAGTTTTTTCTTTATCCACAACAACTAAATCACAATCCAGACCAATTTTGATTTCGCCTTTTTTGTCAGCGATTCCAAATAGTTTCGCAGGGGTTTTACAGCATGTATCAATCAGAGTTTCAAATGAGATAAGTCCAGCTATTGCGGCTGAAATCATCAGCGGATATCTTGTTTCAACACCAGGCATCCCGTTTGGACACTTGGTAAAATCGTCTTTTCCGAGTTGTTTATCGCCCATGTATGCAAATGGGCAATGATCAGTACCAACAACATCAACTTCACCAGTGTTTATCGATTCCCACATCAGCTCGTTGTTTAAGACATCTCTAAGAGGTGGGCTTAAAATATATTTAATCGCATCCTGCTGCTCATAGTAAGAATCATCCAAGTATAGATATTGTGGACAGGTTTCGACGAATACAGGATAATATCCCATATTTTTATGGTAGTCGATAAAGTCCATGCTGTATGAGTTTGATACATGAACAAAATATAATGGAACGTTTTCAATTATTTGACCTAAGCACAGCATACGGTTTATAGCTTCAGCTTCGCATAGCTCTGGTCTTGATAGTGGATGATAAAGAGCACTTTTTTGCCCCAAATCAACAAACTCCGATTTTAACTGAGTGATAACTTGATCATTTTCCGCATGAATAGCGATTAAAATATCGAGTTCTTTTGCACGCTTAAATATCTTCATGATATCGCCATCTGATAGCTTTCCATCATAAGTCATATAGACTTTATAACTTGTGATTCCCCTATCAACCAACGTTTTCATCATGGCAAGCACATCATCATCTACGTGTTGGACAACGCCATGAAAGCCATAATCGATAACCGCATTGCCATCGGCTTTTTCGTGATAGACATCGATTTGATGATCTAGCTTACATCCTTTTGGACCAAAAGCTATATGATCGACAATAGTCGTTGTTCCGCCACATGCAGCAGCGATTGTTCCAGTATAAAAATCATCGTTGGATTTAACGAAGCCTAAGTCCAAATCCATATGAGTGTGAACGTCTATCGCACCAGGTAGGACTATTTTTCCATCAGCATAATAAACCTCACCATCGGTGTTTTTGGATTCCTCTATCATTGATGCAATTTTAATAATCTTTCCACCAGTTGATAGGATATCTCTTTTTTTGAACTTTCCATCTATAAATACTGTTCCATTTTTTAATAACATAAGCACCTACCTGTTTTGAAATTTAAAAATAACGCCCTAATACTAGACTAAGGCGTTATCAGTTAACTGCATATTTTTTAAAACTGAAAAGCGATCAATTCTAGTTTTATAATTCTACAACTTTTGCATCAGGAGCATTTTTTCTGATAGACTCGATACCGTTTTCACAGCCAGCCTTAGCTTTATAACCTTCACCAATAGCGATAACTTGACCATTAGATGCTTTAAGTCTAAATCTATATTCGCCCGCTTTATCAGTATAAACTTCAAAGTTGTCGCCTATACAATTTTTTTTCACTGATTCAATACCGTTAAGACAACCAGCTTTAGCTGAATAGCCTTCGCCAGTAGCGATAACTTGTCCGTTACCTGCTTTAAGTCTAAATCTAAATTCGCCTTTTTTATCTGTGTAAACTTCAAATTTTCCAGCCATAATAAATCTCCTTTTATATATGTTTTATTTAATATTATCTTTAGCTACAACTACAAGAGTTTTTTAAACCCTTTTCAGTAGCGTCGATAATTTTTGTGTACCCTGTACATCTACAAAGATGACCAGAAAGTGCGCGCTTAATGTCCTCTTTTGTAAATTCCTCGTCTGATTCTTCCATCTCTGTTGCACTCATCAAAAAACCTGGAGTACAAAAACCGCACTGTATTGCCCCATTCTCGATAAACGACTTTTGCATATTTGAATACTCGCCGTTATTTTCAAGGCTTTCGATTGTTCGAACAGATTTTCCGTCCGCCCATACAGCCAAATAGATGCAAGTATCAACTGTGATTCCGTCTATAATAACCGCACATGCACCACATTCGCCAACACTACAACCCTCTTTTGTGCCAGTAAGACCTAAGTCATATCTAAGAACTTCTAAAAGTGATTTTCTAACATCAACTGATATGTTGTGTATCTTGCCATTAACATTTAAACTAATATCTTTATTCATAATCATGACCATTCCTTATCGTTGCTCCAAGCTGTAAAGAATTATTATGCTTGGATAGTATGTAAATCATTAATTAGTATCTATATTATCTACTCTAATTCTAAACCACAAAGCTGAGTTATTGCTCGCGTTGTAAGCTCGACAACAAGATGCTCACGAAAAGCTTTTGATCCACGCCATGAATCACGAGCTTTTGTGTTGCCAAGTGTAAGCTTAGCTGCGGATGTAATGTTTTCTATTGTAGCAGTTTTGCCATTGATAAAAGCTTCTGCATCTGTGCATCTAACAGGTGTAGGTGCAGCAACGCCACATGCGATTTTTACATCTTCGATGATTTCGCCAGCTTGTTTAACCATAACAGCACATCCGATAGTTGCGATATCCATAGCATTACGCTGTGCAAACTTTTGGTATTTGCCTTTATATCCATCGTAGTTGCTTTTTTCAATGATGATATCGGTTAAAATCTCATCTTCTTCCAATATGACCCAACCAGGTCCGAGGTAGAAATCTTTGATTTCAACTATTTTAGTCTTTTGAGCACTTTCAATCTTCAGCTTTGCATTTAAGCAAAACAGAGTTGTAGCACTATCAGCAGAAGTTGCTCCATTACACACATTTCCGCCAATTGTTGCAACATTTCTAAGTTGAGGACCGCCGATTGTTCCAACAGCCTCGCCCAAGTATGGAATACACTTAGTTATTATATCATTTTTTTCCAAGTTTGAAAATGTGCATCCAGGTCCAATATGGATTGTACCATCGTTGTCTATTGTCACAGTATCCAAACCTGCTCGCATTATTCCCATAAGAGATGCGCCTGCAAGCTTTCGCTCACGAATCTTTATAAGCATATCAGATCCGCCAGCGATTATTTTCGTGCCTTTGTTATTGGCTAAAAACTGTTTTGCATCATCTATGCTACTTGCTTCATAATATCCATTAATATCAAACATATTGTCTATACCCCCCTAAATTAATCCGTCTTTTTTAAATGCATTAAAAAGACTTTGTGGGTTCATTGGTGTTTTATTGACTCGAACTCCAGTAGCATGAGCGATCGCATTTCTAATCGCTGGTGCTGGTGGAACTGCTGGTGGTTCACCGAGTGCTTTGTTTCCATAAGGACCAGTTTCCTCGTATGGCTCAACAAACTTTACATCAAAACGTGGTGTGTCCATTGTTGTGCCAATCTTATAGTCCAGTAGATTATCATTTAGCATTTTACCAGTCTTAGGATGGTAAATCATCACTTCAGAAAGTGCATAGCCTAAGCTCATGCTCATTCCACCCTCAACTTGACCGCTTGCCAGCATTGGGTTGATGATTGTTCCACTATCATGGATATTGCAAATGTTGAGAATATCAATCTTACCAGTAAGTATGTCGACTTCAATTTCTGCCATACAAACACCAAAAGCTAGTGCGTTAGATTTTACATTAACGCTTTTTTCGCTAGTTATAGTAGAGGCTATGTCCTTACTATAAAAAGTTTCAATTGTAATATCCTTTAAATGACAGATAAAATCTCCATTTTCCTTGTTTATAATCTTTGCATCGACAAGATCTAACATGCTTGGTTTAACTTCAAACTTTTTAGCCGCTTTTTTAAGCACTTTCTTTTTGATGCTAGCCGCAGTTTTTTTGACAGCGCTACCTGCAACATAAGTTTGACGAGATGCATAAGCGCCAGGATCGTATGGTGAAATATCAGTATCCGTTGTTCTTGTGATTGTAACCATATCATAAGGAATCCCGATTGTTTCAGCAGCGATTTGACACATAACCGTATCAGAACCTTGACCGATTTCCGTTGCACCAACTGTTAAAACGCAAGTTCCGTCTTGAGAAAGTGTTATCCTTGCACCAGCAAGCTCCATAGCAAAAGGCCAAACAGCCGTTGCATATGTAAACTCAGCAAAGCCGATACCTCGTCTTTTTGTTCCTGTTTGATTAGCATACTTTTTACGCTTATTATCCCAATCGATATACTCTTTTCCGACTTTGATGCAATCATCAAGCCCATAAGAGTGGATTGTTAGTCCAGAGATTGGATCGGTATATCCTTGTTTTATAGAGTTTTTCATTTTAAATTCAATAGGATCCATGCCGAGTTTTTGCGCAATATCATCCAAATGAGATTCAACAGCAAAAGTTATCTGTGGGATTCCGTATGCACGCATCGCACCAGCTGTCGCCTTGTTAGTGTGAACGGTATATCCGTCGAATTCCATTGACATTTCTGCTGGATAGGTTCTAGAAAAATTTGTACCACATTTAGCTACTATCGAGTGACCGTGTGAAGCATATGCTCCATTATCACCAATTGCTTTTAAGCTTTTAGCGATTATTCTACCATCACTATTAACTCCAGTTTTTAAGTACATCTTGATACCGTGACGAGTCCTTGTAGCATAAAAACATTCTTCACGTGTAAGCTCAAGACAAACTTTTTTACCGTTTACGGCTCTGGTTAGCATAGCAACCATAGGCTCGATATTGATATCCTGCTTATTACCAAAACCACCGCCAATATATGGTTTGATCACTCTAACTTTTGAGTATGGTAACTCAAAAAGATTCGCAATGATTCTTCTTGCGATATGTGGAATCTGCGTTGAGGAAACAACAGTAAGCTTTTCCTCATAATCGATATATCCATATGCAACCATGCTCTCAATATGAGTATGTTGAACTGGTGGAACTTCAAAAACGTCTTCAAAAACGTGATCACAAGTTTCAAAAGCCTGCATGCTCGTTATATTACCGTGTTTTATGTGGCTATGCGCCAATATATTATTATCAAAGTCTTGAATTTGTTGTGCATCATCCTTCATCGCATCTTCAGCATCCAAAACGAAAGGAAGCTGCTCATATTCAACTTCGATCAATTTAACTGCCTTTTCGGCCGTTAGATCATCTATCGCAATAACAGCTGCAATCTCATCGCCATAAAATCTGATTTTATCCGTGAGTAATTGTCTATCTGCAATATCTTGATGGTTTGGGTCTAACGAGTGAGGGTGCCCAGCAGTTGGGAATTTCTTTCGCGTCACATCACTAGGCAAAATTACCTTTATAACACCATCTAGTGCTTGGGCTTTGCTTATATCATAAGATTTAACAAATCCGTGTGCAATTGTGCTTCGAAGTATTTTTGCATGTAACATATCTTTGGTTTCAAAATCACGCGTATACTTCGCTTTTCCACAAGCTTTAGCAAAAGCATCTAGTCTTTGTTCTGATTTTCCGACAGTTTTATATGCCATATCACTTACCTCGTATCATATTTAATTACTGCTTATAAAAGTCTATAACCAACCATTTTCCTCTAAGAAATCTGCAATTCTCTTTATAGCTTCACGCAAGTTGTCCATTGATGATGCATATGAACAACGGATAAATCCTTCGCCACCTTCACCGAAAGCTGTGCCTGGAACACAAGCAACATGTTTCTCTATAACAAGTCTTTCGCAGAATTCATATGAAGAAAGACCTGTTCGTCTAATATCAGGGAAAACGTAGAATGCACCATGTGGCTCAAAGCAATCTAAACCTAACTTATTAAGCTCTTCATGCATAAATCTTCTTCTTCTATTATATTGATTAACCATATCTTTTACTTGTTTGTATCCACTATTTGCTTCGCCGCGTAATGCTTCGCATCCAGCTTCTTGAGCAGCTACTGGTGCACACAATATAGTATATTGGTGTATCTTTACCATTCCATCAACAAGTGGTTTTGGTCCAGCAACATATCCCAAACGCCAGCCGGTCATAGCAAAAGCCTTTGAAAAACCGTTGATTACTATTGTTCGCTCCTTCATACCAGGTAAACTAGCGATAGAAACGTGTTTTCCGTGATATGTAAGCTCTGCGTATATTTCATCTGAGATAACGATCAAATCGTTTTCGATAATAACGCTTGTAATAACTTCAAGTTCTTCGCGTGTCATGATTGCACCAGTTGGGTTATTAGGGAAAGGCATGATAATAGCCTTTGTCTTTGGTGTAATTGCGGACTCTAATACTTCACGTGTATATTTAAAATTATCTTTTGCAACGGTTAAAATTGGAACAGCAACACCACCAGCAAGTCTTACTCCTGGCATATATGAAACGTATGATGGTGCAGGAACTAAAACTTCGTCGCCATAATCGACAACGGTTCTAAATGCGATATCAAGTGCTTCACTTGCTCCAACTGTTGCAACAATTTCATCTAACTCATAATTTAGATCAAACCTTGATGAAAGGTAAGATGCAATTTCTTTTCTTAGATCTGTTGTTCCGTAATTTGATGTATAGTGAGTTTTTCCTGTTTCAATAGCATAAATTGCTTGTTCGCAAATGTTCCATGGCGTTGTAAAATCCGGTTCACCAACACCTAATGAGATGACATCTTCCATCTCGCTTGCAATGTCAAAGAATTTCCTTATGCCAGAAGGCGGAATGTTCTTGACACTTTGGGATATATATTTATCATAATTCATGGGGTAATTACCAATCTTTCATCTTTTTCGTCGTCTACAAATATTACACCGTGTTCTTTATATTTTCTCATAATAAAGTAAGTAGCGGTGCTTCTAATACCGTCCATAACTGCTAACTTTTCAAAAACAAATTCGCTGATTTGTTTCATGTTGGCGGCCTCTACGTGAACAGATAAATCATAGGCGCCACTCATAAGATATACGGCCTTTACTTCAGAAAATCTGTATATTCTTTTGGCGATGTCGTCATACCCACGTTCTCTTTGTGGTTCAACTTTTACTTCGATAAGCCCTTCGGCGTAATCGCTTGCAGCTTTTTCTCTGTTGATTAATGTCTTATATTGCAAAATTACTTTTTCTTCTTCTAGCTCTTTGATTGTGTTCGCTATTAGCTCTTCAGTCTGACCAAGCATAGAGGCTATTTCTTTTGCGCTGATTTTTGCATCATCTTGCAATATATCTAAAATTTCGATTCTCAATTTTTTCATGTAAAAAAGCCCTTTCATTAAAGTTATCTATCATTTTATCACCTAATCACTTATCTATCAACAAATGGACATAAAAAGTTTATAAATTGGGGGCTAAATTATGTTTAGACTTTAAAAACTAAAGTAGTTGCTTAGTAAGGTGTCGCTATGGTTGACATTTAAAAAGGCAAAAATGTATAATTAAAGTAACTGGAAACACATAGAAATGGGATAACATATAATGAAAGAAATTTTATACCTTAGTACCCTATGTAGCGATAAAAAGTATGCACATATATTAAAAACGCATGAAATCGGTATGCAGGTCAATAAATTTGATAAACTGATCGCAAAGGGATTTAACGCTAATACTAAAACGCAAATACTATCCGTTCTCAATCTTGTTGAGCCAGATAAGTCAGATGAAGATTTTATCTTTGAATGTGAAAATGGTATTGATTATGTTTATCCCAATATAAAAAGCACTGGTGTTTTTAAATATATATCGCTGTTTTTAAAAACTTACAAATATGCAAGACGGTTTTTAAAGAATGATAACGGATATATTGTTTTAAATCTAATGTGTATGACTGGCTGTTTGGCAGCGATTATGGCGGCAAGCTCTGCTTCTAAAAAATGTGTTGGGATTTTAACAGATATTCCACAGCATCTTATGATTGGGGATGGTTTAAAGGCAAAAATCAAATGTTTTATCCATAGCTTTATAATCAATAGATGTGGACACTACGTTTTTTTGACAGATGCGATGAAAGATAAAGTCAAGATGAAAAATAAGAGCTATATCGTCGTTGAGGGTAGCGTTGATAGCGAGCTAGTTGATAAAGAAAATGCCCTTGGCAATAAATATGAAAAGAAAGTTTGCCATTATGCTGGGATGCTTCATGAAAAATACGGTGTTTCAATTATGGTGGATGGATTTATAAAAGCCGATATTGAAGATAGTGAGCTTCACATATATGGCAATGGTGAGTATAAAGAAAAGCTAGTTAAGCTTTGCATGAAGCATGACAATATAATTTATCATGGGATTAAGCTTAATGATTATGTTGTAGCGGAGCAGATTAAATCGACTTTGCTAATAAACCCTCGAACGAGCGAGGGCGAATACACAAAGTATTCTTTCCCGTCCAAGAACATGGAGTATATGGCATGTGCAACGCCAGCACTTCTCTGTGATTTGCCGGGTATGCCTAGTGAATATAGCGATTATGTTTATGTTTTAAAGGATGAAACTATTGATGGAATGTGCGAAAAGTTAAAAGAGATTTTGAGTTTGGATAGATCAGAGTTGCATAAAAAAGGCAAAAAAGCAAAAGAGTTTGTTATGAGCAAAAAATCCAATGTAGTGCAGACAAAAAGGATATTGGATTTTATAGAAACAATATAGCGATATATATTGAATGGAGTGAATGTTATGGTTAAATTTTATGTTAATGGTAATTTAGTTGAAACTGATAAGCAAAAGAATCTTTTAGATTTTTTACGTGATGACTTGCAAATAAAATCCGTTAAGGATGGATGTAGTTCTGGCGCATGTGGTACGTGTAGTGTCTTGCTAGATGGAGTTTCACGTAGAGCGTGTATATTAAAGCTTGCTAAATTGGATGGCAAGAAAATATTGACCGTTGAAGGTTTAAGCGAAAGAGAAAAGTCAGTATACTCTTATTGTTTTGCAAAAGCTGGTGCAGTTCAATGCGGATTTTGTATACCAGGTATGGTTATTAGTGCAAAAGCGTTGTTGGATAAAAATTTAAACCCAACTTTAGATGATATAAAAAAAGCATTGAAGGGTAATATATGTCGTTGTACTGGATATGTAAAAATCTTCGAGGCAGTTATGATGTGCGCTAAATATTTTAGAGAAGATATAGAAATTGAAGAGCAGGTTGATAGTGCTCTTATTAAAGAAGAGGTTATTAGACCTGATGCGATAGAAAAGACATTGGCAAAAAGCGTATATGTTGATGATATTGATATGGATGGCATGGTTTATGCAAAAGGTGTTCGATCTAAATATCCGAGAGCAAAAGTTTTGGATATAGATATCAGCGAAGCTGAAAAACATCCAGACTGTGTTAAAGTGATTTTAGCTGAAGATATTCCAGGCAAAAACAAGTGTGGGCATATTATAAAGGATTGGGATGTGCTAATCGCAAAGGGTACAACAACAAGATATGTTGGTGATTCGGTTGCACTTGTCGTTGGAAAGAAAAAAGAAACGCTATCGGAGATTTGTGAATTAGTAGCAGTTGATTATAAAAAGCTTACACCAGTAGAAAATCCACATCAGGCTTTAGCAGATAATGCTCCAGAGATCCATGTTGGTGGAAACGTTTTGTCGATTCAACACTTAAAACGTGGAGAAAATGTTGATAAAGTGATCAAAAGATCAAAGTACGTTGTTAGAAAAAAATATTCAACACCGTTTACAGAACATGCATTTATGGAGACTGAGTGTGCTGTTGGTTATATGGATGGCGATAATGTATGCCTTTATACTGCAAGTCAAAACATCTATGATGAACAAAAGGAAATTGCTCCAGTTTTGGGAATCGATAAAGATAAAATTGTGATAAAATCCTTGACAGTTGGTGGTGGATTCGGTGGTAAAGAGGATATGGTGGTTCAGCACCATGCGGCTCTTGCGACCTTTATTACCAAAAAACCAGTTAAAGTTAAACTATCTCGAAAAGAGAGCATGATGGTTCATCCAAAACGTCATGCTATGGAAATCGATATGACATCCGCATGTGATGAAAATGGGAAACTAACGGCTATCAAGGCGGAGATTATATCTGATACAGGAGCATATGCTTCACTCGGTGGACCAGTATTGCAAAGAGCATGTACTCATGCGGCTGGACCGTATAACTATCAGAATGCTGATATATTGGGTACGGCTGTTTATACAAATAATGTTCCAGCAGGGGCATTTCGTGGGTTTGGTGTAACTCAATCGGTTTTTGCAATGGAGTCGAATCTAAACTTGTTAGCGGAGATGGTTGGTATAAGCGATTTTGAAATTAGAAAGTTAAATGCGATAAGACCTGGACAGGTGCTTCCAAATGGTCAAATAGCCGATGAGTCAACTGCACTTTATGAGTGCTTAGAAGCTTTAGAGCCATATTATAAAAAGCACAAGACAATTGGTGTTGCGGCAGCGATGAAGAATAGTGGTCTTGGTGTTGGTGTGCCTGATATCGGTAGGTGTACAATCAGTGTTCATGATGATAAAGTCCATATTAGGACTGGTGCGGCGAGAATTGGTCAAGGATTGGATGTTGTTATTTTAAAGATGGCATGTCAAACATTGAATCTTGAGCCTAGTAATATAATAATCGAACAACCGAACACTACAAGAACTCCAAACTCTGGAACAACAACTGCATCACGTCAAACACTTTTTACTGGTGAAGCGGTAAGGGTTGCATGTGAGCAGTTCATTAAGGATAAAGGCGAAAAAGCAATATCGCAAATGGATGGCTATGAATTCACAGGTGAATACTCATTTGAGTCTGATCCAATAACCAGCACAAAGAAAAATCCAGTTAGTCATGTTGCATATGGCTATGCGGTTCACATGGTAGTTTTGGACGATGATGGGAAAATAGAAAGGGTCTATGCGGCACATGATGTTGGAAATGTAATAAGTAAATCTTCATGTGAGGGTCAAATTGAAGGTGGAATTATAATGGGGCTTGGATACGGATTGACAGAAGATTTTTTGTATGAAAATTCAGTACCAATAACCTCTTATGCAAAGCTTGGTCTTTTTAGAGCAGATATGACGCCTGAAATGAAAGTGATGCTTGTTGAAAGAAACAAAAACGGTGAAACTGCATATGGAGCAAAGGGCGTTGGAGAGATTGCAACGATACCAACAGCACCAGCGGTCAGCCTTGCATACTATAAATTGGATGGTGTTTTTAGACAAAAACTCCCAATTGAGGATTCTTATTATAAAAAAAAGTGATAAAATTTAAGAAATAATGTAAATTCTTATAGTTGAAGAGCTTATAAAGCCTATTGTTATTGCATATAAAGGGTGTATGTAGTAGAATTATTGAATTAATTATTTTTAATATAAAGTTGAGAGAACAATGGGATTTTTAAAATTTAATAAGAGAGAAAAAAACCTAGATATACGATATGATGCGATAAAGCAGACAGTGTTTGCATTTGTCGTTTCAGCATGTTTTATTATTTTGACGGTATTATTTATACAGAATATACTGAATGATGAAACTTTTATTTATATTTGTGATGCTGCAACAATTGCAATATGGGTTGTCGCAATTTCATTAAAATGGTCAAAAGTAATAAGTGAAAGAACAACTTTAGTCATTTTTTATTTTGTAATGCTCGCTAATATGGTCATAACTCAAGAATATTTTTTTAATAATGCTTCACAGTCTTTGGCAACAATAGAGATGCTTACAGATGTTATCTTTATAATTTTGTTTGTTGTAGTAATTGGAATCACAATAGGAAAACGCACATTTGCAATTTTGACAGTATTTCCGATAGTATATTTATCAGTACTGATGTATACACTTCCGCAAGGATATCTGCTTAAAAATTATTTAATTGAGCTTATTATATTATTGATAAGTGTTCTTGCTCTTGTTTACTGGTGGAAAAGCACCTTTGATGCTTTTGTCAGAAATAAAAATGATTTAGAATCTGAATTGAAAATCATGGCGCAAACTGATGGATTGTTGGCTATACCAAATAGGCAATATATGGAGGATGAGATTGAACGGATGATTTCTTCAAACACTCCTAACCTATATGTTGGTCTTATAGATATTGATAATTTTAAATCGATAAATGATAATCTTGGACATGGTGTTGGAGATGATGTATTAATATCCTGTACATCTAGAATCAGAGAGGCATTATCAGATTGTGGTGAAATTGGGCGATATGGCGGAGATGAGTTTATATTTTATGCAATTAAACCTGCTGATAATGAGATTCGCAATTGTCTGGATAAAATAATAAATATCAATAAAAAGTGTTCAACTTGTAGTTTCACCTTTAGTATTGGTGTTGCAAGATACAAAGAAGGACTTACACTTAAAAAATTAGTTTTGATTGCTGATGAAAATCTATATGAAGCAAAAAACAAGGGTAAAAATAGATATATAATATAAGAAAAACCATAGCGATTTGACTATTAATAATAGCTGAATCGTTTTTTTTTATAATAAACATATTGACAGCCATCTATATATAGTATATCTTATATATAGATTGATATCTATGTGAGGAGAATGAGATGAAAGATTTACACATTGTATTTAAGGCTCTATCAGATGAAAACAGACTTAATATCATGAAGATGTTAGTAAGTGGAGAAATTTGTGCGTGTAAAATTTTAGACGAGCTTAACATAACTCAGCCTACACTTTCGCATCATATGAAGGTGCTTATTAGCGTAGACTTAATTAAAGCACGAAAAGAAGGAAAATGGGTGCATTATAGTGCTAATCAGCAATCAGAAGTATTTAAAGTTATTAAAAATTTATTATAAAAAGAGAAGTTTGAAACTTAACGCATAATGCATATAATATGTGCAACTTTTGCAGTTACATGGACATTTTGTAATTATGTGAATCGAAAGGAATCATAAAAAATATGAAGGTATTATTATTTATTAAAGATCAATTACTATCAATGAAATGGCTAGAAAGTTTAATCAATAATTTTCTAAGTGGACTTAATTTAAATGAAAAAGTATTCGATATGATTAGCTTTTTCATATACGACACGATAAAGATTGTGATATTACTGTTAACGCTAGTATTTATCATATCCTATATCCAAAGCTTTTTTTCACCGAAAAAATCTAAGGATGTTATTTCCAAGTTTTCTGGAATAAGAGGAAACATTATTGGAGCGATTCTTGGAATTCTGACACCATTTTGTAGCTGTTCATCAATCCCTATCTTTATTGGATTTATGTCAGCTGGACTACCACTAGGTGTAACATTTTCATTTTTGATTACCTCTCCTATGGTAGATCTTGCGGCTGTGGGTTTGTTGATTTCAGAGATCGAGAGTTTGCCATATGCTCTTTTCTATGCATTCTTTGGGGTTATGATCGGAGTTGTCGGTGGCGGAATTATCGGCAAGCTAAAGATGGAAGACCAAGTGAAGAATGTTGGCGAGGTTGAAGAGCTTTGGGGTGCAGGTGAATATACTGTGTGGGGTCGAGTGAAGTTTAGTTTTTCTAGAGCGACGGCCGTTTTAAAACAGACATGGTGGGCGATTTTAGTGGGAGTTGGAATCGGTGCGGCGATTCATGGATATCTTCCAGCAAGCTTTATTGATAGTATTTCAAACAATGCATTTGGTCCAATAATAGCGACGATAGCAGGTGTTCCGATGTATTCATCGACTTTTGGAACAATACCGATTGCAAGTCAACTATACTTTAAAGGCATGAATATCGGTACAGTTTTATCATTTATGATGGCGGTAACAGCTTTGTCTGTTCCATCGATGATTATGATAAGCAGAGTTATCAAGAAAAAACTGCTGGTTATATTCATTACAATTGTAACGATAGGGATAATACTATCTGGTTACTTGTTTAATCTTATTGCGAGCTTTGGAATTTAAACCTAAAAAAGATATAAGGTCATCACTGTTATCGGTGGTGATCTTTTTTATCTTTTTTTGTATTTATCCACACTTTGAGATATAATAATAACAAATAAATATATCAATCCTTTAAAAATGGATGGGTTGAAACGAGGAAAAAATGATTAAAATTATTACTGATAGCACATCCTATATACCAAAGGATTTACTTGAAAAATATGATATTGATGTTTTGCCACTCAGCGTTATTCTTGGAGATGAAATTATCGTTGAGACGCAGATAAGCAACGAAGAGTTTTTTGACAAACTGGACAAAAGCTCGCATCATCCTACATCGAGTCAGCCAGTTATAGGTGCGGTTTATGATAAGTTTGAGCAGTATATAAAAAAAGGTGATAGCATAGTTGGTTGTTTTATCTCATCAGAAATGAGTGGAACATATTCTACTGCGCTTACCGTTAAACAGATGATTTTAGAAAAATATGAAGATGCTATAATTGAAATAGTGGATTCAAAATCCAATTGTATGCAGTTTGGTTTTGCAACTTTAGCAGGAGCAAAGGCGGCTAAAGCTGGTGCGGATATTATGGGCATTGTTGAAGCGATAAAAGAAAACATTTCTAAAAGTCGAATGTTGTTTATCCCAGAAAATCTGGATTATTTAAAACGTTCGGGTAGAATTGGCAAGGCTAGTGCACTAGCGGCAAGTCTGTTAAAAATATTCCCAATTTTAACTGTTGTCGATGGAAAAACGGATGTACATGCAAAGATTAGAACTAGAAAAAAAGCGATTTTGCAGATAGTAGCTCAATTTAAAGAGGATATTGAAGCAAAAGGACTTGGCGAAGTCTATTCTATACATATCAGCGATGAGCCTGAAGCTTTATTGCTTGCTGAAAAGATTAAGCAGATTGTTGATACGGTGATTCCGATAAGCTCAATTGGACCAGTTATTGGTGCGCATGTTGGACCAGGAACGGTTGGTCTTGCATACTACACTAAATAAGAAAATAGTTGATAATATAACAATAGGGCACTCGCAATCGAATGCCCTATTTTTTGTATAATTAATTTAATTGCTATCTAAACGTTGAATTTAAAGTGGATAACATCTCCGTCTTTTACAACATATTCTTTACCCTCTTGGCGTACAAGACCAGCCTCTTTTGCTTTTGTCATGTCCCCTGCATTAACCAAATCATCAAACGCAACGATCTCCGCTTTGATAAATCCACGTTCAAAGTCCGTATGGATTTTTCCAGCCGCACCAGGTGCTTTAGTTCCTTTTGTGATTGTCCAAGCTCTGATCTCTTGAACTCCAGCAGTAAGATAGCTTATTAGTCCCAAAAGATCATATGATTTTTTGATAAGTCTATCAAGTCCGCTACTAGAAAGACCAAGCTCTTCTAAAAACATTTCTCGCTCGTCATCTTCAAGCTGGTTAAGCTCCTCTTCAACTTTTGCTGAAACAACTAATACTTCAGCATTATCTTTGTCGGCAAAAGCTTTAAGTTCAGGTAAATATGGAATCTCTTCATCTGGTTTGTTGATATCATCTTCGGCTACATTGGCAGCATAGATAACTGGTTTGTCAGTTAGTAAAAATAGATCTTTGACGAAAATTCTCTCTTCATCTGTGAAATCCATGTTTCTTACCAAAACCTCTGCCTCTAATTGTTCTTTGATTTTTAAAAGCAATGCATAATCAGCTTTACATTTTGCATCCCCTGTCTTTTGTAACTTTCTTGCTTTTTCCAATCTCTTTTCAACTGTATCCATGTCAGAAAAAATAAGTTCAAGATTGATAGTTTCAAGATCTCTTGTTGGGTCAACATTGCCATCGACGTGTACAATATTTCCGTCTTCAAAACATCTGATAACGTGTACAGTTGCATCAACCTCACGAATGTGAGATAAGAACTTATTGCCCAGTCCCTCACCCTTACTTGCTCCACGAACAAGACCAGCAATATCGACAAACTCGATGATTGCAGGTATATATTTTTTTGGGTTGTACATCTCTTCTAGTCTATCCAATCTCTTGTCTGGCACTGGAACAACCCCAATATTTGGCTCGATTGTGCAGAATGGATAGTTTTCTGCGCCTGCTCCAGACTTTGTTAGTGCGTTAAAAAGAGTGCTTTTACCGACATTCGGTAAACCGATTACTCCTAATTTCATATATATAATTCTCCTTTGTTTTACGATAATAATTTACTTCAACCTGTCAGATAAGCCTTTATTACAGGCTTATAATACGTATATAATCTTGTTGCTTACCTATTATATACGAAATCAGTATAATTTCAAATTATTTTTTTATTATGAACGAATAAAACCTTATAAAAATGACAAAGTGATAAAATAGGCGTATAATTTTGTTAAACGAATTATATTTAACGAACAAAGGAGGCGTCAGATGAAATTATCGTACGTTAGATTGCTCACCGAGCATTTTGATGAGAGTTTTGAATTTTTCAATGAAACTTTAGGTTTCAAGGTGATATGGGGAAAAAAGGGTGATGCTTATGCATCATTTGAAGCTAGTGATTCGACAATGATTTCAATCTATCAGAAAAAGTTGATGCTTGACCATATTGGTGAAGAATTAAGTCAAGATATGTCGTCGCATCAAATGGTTGTATGTTTTGAGGTTGATAGCTGTGATCAAACATATGATGAGTTAGAGAAAAAAGGTGTTAAATTTGTAAACGACCCAAAGGATATGCCAGGTTGGGGTATTCGGTGCTTTCATATATTGAGCCCAGATAATAATTTAATTGAGATAAATGAGGTTTTATCTAAAGATAAATGGGATGCTGAATTGCTTAAAGAGGAAAAATGATATATAAAAAAACTGCGAGCAATAAGCCCACAGTTTTTATTATTAACATTTAATTTTTTATTTATCTTCGTCGCCACGAATCTCTGTTCTTCTTATCTTACCACTGATTGTTTTAGGTAATTGTTTTACAAACTCAACAACTCGTGGGTATTTATAAGGAGCAGTAACTCTTTTAACATGCTCTTGAATATCCTTTTTAAGCTCGTCAGATGCAGTATACCCCTCGGCTAAAACGATAGTTGCTTTGATAACTTGACCTCTATCTGGGTGAGGTGTTCCAGTAACAGCACACTCGATAACAGCATCATGTTCAAGCAATGCGGATTCAACCTCGAATGGTCCGATTCTATATCCAGAACTCTTGATAACGTCATCAGCACGACCAACGAACCATAGATATCCGTCCTCGTCCTCCCATGCCATGTCGCCTGTGTGATAAAGCCCATCATACCAAACGTTGTCAGTTGCTTGTTTGGCACGATAATATCCCTTGAAAACTCCAACAGGTATATACTTATCGGTTCTTATAACAACTTGACCCTCGTCACCTAGTGGGACTTCTTTGTCGTTTTCATCAACCAAGATAATATCATATCCTGGACCTCTTAGACCCATCGATCCTGGTCTTGGCTGTGTGAAAGGATAAGTTCCTAGCATAACAGTTGCCTCGGTTTGACCGTATCCCTCATATAGCATAATGCCAGTATATTCTTTAAACTTATTGAAAACCTCTGGGTTTAGTGGTTCGCCAGCAACAGTACAATAAGTTAGGCTTGATAGATCATACTTTGTAAGATCGTCTTTTATAAGGAAACGATAGATTGTTGGTGGTGCACAGAATGTCGTAATTTTATATTTTTCGATATCTTTAATAACGTCGATTGGCTGGAATGTTTCATATTCATATACGAATACAGCGGATCCGCATAGCCATTGACCATAGATTTTTCCCCAAACAGCTTTAGCCCAACCAGTGTCTGCTAAAGTATAATGAAGACCATCATCAACAACGTTGTGCCAATATTTAGCAGTAACAATATGACCAAGAGGATATGTAAAGCAGTGTTCAACCATCTTTGGTTTTCCAGTTGTTCCAGATGTGAAGTATAAAAGCATTGTATCGTCGTTGCATGCTGCGTCGTCGCCTGCTGGACGCTCGAATTCTTCTGGCATGTCCTTTATTCCATCATAGAAGTTTAGCCATCCCTCACGCTCTCCCTCGATAAGAATCTTAGTATCCAAAAATTCTGATGAGCTTTGTGAATCATCAACAGCTTTTTGAAGTCTTTCATCTTCGATAGAGATTATAGCTTTGATGCTCGCTTTATCGTTTCTATATAATATGTCCTTTTCGGTAAGCATATGTGTTGCAGGAATTGCAATAGCTCCGATTTTATGAAGTGCCAATAAACAGAACCAGAACTCATATCTGTTTTTGAGCATAATCATAACAGCATCACCTTTTTTTATTCCTGATGCTTTTAAAAAGTGTGCAGTTTGTGAGCTGTATTTTTTCAAGTCAGAAAATGTAAAAGTTTTTACTCCACCAGCTTGATCTGCCCAAAGGATAGCACGCCTATCTGGATGCTCTTCGGCTGCACGGTCAACCATATCGAATGCGAAGTTATAGTTTTCTGGTGGCGTTATACGTAGGTTTTCATAAAAGTCTTTATAATCTGTAAAGTCTTTTGGTGTTTGTAAATATTCTTTATAAAACATATTATTAATTATCTCCTGTTTTTATTAGTTGCTTATTATCTATATTTATTATGCGATTATTATTGCTAAAAACTTTGCTTGTTTGCCTGATAGTGCTTTCATGCCATGTGGTTTTGATGAATCGAAATATAAAAGGTCTCCAGTTTCAACTACTAAATCATGACCATCTACCTTTAATGCTAAACTACCTTCAACAACATAGCAAATCTCTTGTCCGCTATGAGAGCTTAAAGACATTTCATCATCACTTGGGTCAACTGTTACCATAAAAGGCTCTGCTTTTTTATCCGAAAATTTATGAGCTAAGCTTAAATACTTATAAGGTTGCCTGCGATCGATACTAAGACCTTCGTCAGCTTTAACAAGTGAATATGCGTGAAGTTTTGGTTCTTTTCCGGTTAAAATAGTGGTGAGTTCAACTTTATATAGGCTAGCTAAGTTATAAAGAAATCCAACAGGAATATCCACTGTGCCAGATTCATATTCTAAATACGTGGCTTCGTCTACTCCTAGTTTTTCGCTGACAAACTTTTGTGAATACTCACAAATCTGTCTAAGTTCTTTGATCCTTGTTGCGATTTCCTGCAAAGGATTTGTGCTCATAATTATTCTCCTTTAAATGTTTATTATATTGAAAGTTAAACTTTAATTTGTTGTTTTTTGGTTGAAAATTTCCAACCATATATGTAAAAAAATAGTCAAGAATATTATACTTTATCAAACTGTAAAAATCAATCAGAGATAACTATACTATTTTATTGTGAAAAATGGGTGATAATAGTCAATATATTCGTATATGTGCTATATTGGGTTGATATTTTTCTGATTTTTAGATATTATTATAAGGATTGGTCAAAAACATAATAATAATGAATTTATATAAATATATTTACACTAAAAGGAGAGAAAATGGGTTTATCACTTTCGAAAAAGATTATTAAAGACCACCTTATGAGTGGGCAAATGATTGCTGGACAAGAGATCGGTTTAAAAATCGATTATACATTGACACAAGATTCTACTGGTACTATGGCGTACTTACAATTTGAGGCTATGGGTGTTGATAGAGTTAAGACAAAAAAGAGTGTAGCATATATCGATCACAACACAATCCAATCTGGATTTGAAAACGCTGACGATCACAAATATATTGGAACTGTTGCAAAAAAACACGGAATATATTTTTCAAAACCTGGTAACGGAATATGTCACCAAGTTAACTTAGAAAGATTCTCTAAGCCTGGAGCGACTCTTTTAGGTTCTGATAGCCACACACCAACTGGTGGTGGAATCGGAATGCTTGCAATTGGTGCTGGTGGATTGGACGTTGCTGTTGCAATGGCTGGTGGAGCATACTTTATTCCAATGCCTAAGATTTTAAACGTTGAATTAGTTGGAAAACTAAACAAGGGCGTTGCGGCAAAGGATGTTATCTTAGAAGTATTACGAGTTTTATCAGTTAAAGGTGGAGTTTCAAAAATTGTTGAGTATACAGGAGCTGGCGTTAAAAGCCTAAGCGTTCCACAAAGAGCAACGATTACAAACATGGGTGCAGAGCTTGGAGCTACAACTTCTATCTTCCCTTGTGATGAGACAGTAAAAGAATTCCTTATTGCTCAAGACAGACAAGAAGATTATGTTGAGCTTATGCCTGATGCAGATGCTGAGTATGATGAAAAAATCACTGTTGATCTTTCATCTATTAAGCCACTAGCTGCTATGCCTCATAGTCCTGATGCTGTTAAAACTATTGAAGAAATCGGAAAAATCAAAGTTGATCAGGTTTGTATTGGATCTTGCACAAACTCATCTTATAATGACATGATGAAAACTGCGAAGATTCTTAAAGGCAAAACTGTTGCTGAAGATACTAGCTTAGTTATATCGCCTGGATCAAAACAGGTTTTCAATATGCTTGCTGCAAACGGTGCACTTGCTGATATGATTGCTGCTGGAGCAAGAATCATGGAGTGTGCATGTGGTCCATGTATTGGAATGGGACAATCACCAAAATCTGATGCTGTATCGGTTAGAACATTCAACCGTAACTTCTTTGCAAGGTCTGGAACTGCATCTGCAAATGTATATCTTGTAAGTCCAGAAGTTGCAGCGGCGACTGCGATAAACGGATATTTAACAGATCCTACTGATGCTGGAATCGACTTGGATGAGATTACAAGTATCAAAGAGCCTGATAAGTTTATGATTAATGACAACTTAATTGTTGATCCAGCGCAAGAAGGAAATGATGTTGAAGTTGTAAGAGGTCCAAACATTAAGCCTTTCCCATTGAATAGTGAATTACAAGAGCAAACAAAAGGTAATGTTTTATTGAAAATGGAAGATAATATCACAACTGATCATATCATGCCTTCAAACTCTAAACTTTTACCATATAGATCTAATATACCTCACCTTGCAAACTTCTGCTTGGCGCCTGTTGATGAAACATTCCCTGCAAGAGCGTTAGAGCAAGGCGGTGGATTCTTGGTTGCTGGTCATAACTATGGACAAGGGTCATCAAGAGAGCATGCAGCACTTGCACCTTTATATCTTGGAATCAAAGGTGTTATCGTAAAATCTTTTGCTAGAATCCACATGGCAAACCTAATTAATTCAGGAATTCTTCCTTTAGTCTTTAAAGATGAGAAGGATTATGATAGAATAGATTTAAATGACGAGATAGTTATTGGTGATTCACCTAAAAAAGTTATGGATGAAATGACTTTTACAGTTACTAATAAGACAAAAGGTTTTGATTTTGAAGTTATCTTAGAAACATCTGAGAGATTGCGTAAAGTTATTGTTGCTGGTGGACTACTTAACTATACAAAGAAAAATACAAAATAATAAAAGCAAAAAGCATAAATGGCGATGAAGCCCTTAATATATAGATTAAGGGCTTTTTTTTTGTCCACGAAAAAACCACACGCTATGCGTGTGGAGGGGAGTAAGCGATAGCAGTTTTGACAAAATAAAACCTCCAAAGGTACGATGGAATTGGG
>JMSV01000016.1_pt1 | contig 68769 bp, 60 predicted proteins | sample 179021 | NCBI WGS metagenome assembly JMSV01 (sample SAMN02769581, study PRJNA246767) | bioreactor metagenome | isolation source: Culture-2 Bioreactor Bmz derived from microbial biomass from the upper 2 cm... | place: Germany: Bremen | collected day 87 after inoculation | reverse complement strand
CACTATTACATAAACATATTTTTCCTAAATATGAAAACAGAACTTATTACTAATATAACCAGTACTGCAAATAGGCTTGCCGATAAAATAAGCCATTTTTGATATAAAGGCGTAACATCTGCAAATTCAACCAATACAAACTTAGAAAAGTGACTTGTAAAGAAAGTTAATGTTGATGTTGTTTCATCAAAATATGTTTCTAATGGTTCGAGTAGTCCCGTCTTATAGTTCATATAACACATCTTCATATTTGGATTTGCTTTGAACTTCTCAACTTCTTCTGCGGATAAAACAATCTCTATATTTATCAGCTCATCAAACTGAGTTAGTTTTTCCTCTGTCCCGTCATTCTTATTAATCATTATATCAAATTGATAAGGTGTTGAGATTATCTTTCCTTCACCATCATAAACCGAAAAAGCACCTTGATCTTCAGCATCGACCTTTTTTGTAACAAGGGAAACAGATTTCACACCTTCAACTCTACTCACTTGACTTAAAACAGTTGGATTTATTGAAACGCTAACATTTCCAACACTTGTTTTCACTGCAACATTTTTTTCTGAAAGTTGCTTAACACTTTGAATCCCAAGGTTGATTTTGCTCTCAAGGTCATCTCCCATATTATCAACCTTTGGTAAAGTAACAGTTTTTGGATTGTTACCACTTGTACCACCTGATTGATTAATCGCTTCTTCAATAAGTTCATCATCGACCAAAATCGTTAAGTTTCCACCTTTAACTTCAATGTTTAATTCTCCTCTAGGAGATTTGTCCTTTCGCTCTGGCAAAGAAGAAGGTATAGGACTTTTTTCAGGTTTCTCTTTCAGACCGCCTAGTAAATCATTTGTGTCATCGTATGAGCCTGACAAAACAGAGCTTCCAGATGAACCAGAACCGCTGGATGGTGTAGTTGTTGGCTTTGGTGTTAGCGTTGGCGTTGGTGTTGGCGTCGGTGTTGGGTTTGGTGTTACTGTTGGCGTTGGTGTTACTGTTGGTATCTGATCCTCATTTTGAATACTATAACTTTTCCCATCATCTACTGATGGGTGAACATCTTTATCCACATCAACTCTAAACTCTAACATTTGACCTGGTTTAATGGCTATCACCTTGGAATTACTAGTTGTTGTTTCTCGTGAATAATCATCACCTACATAGTACCATTTTAAATCAAATGAAGTGATTTCCGATGGATTATTCCATGTAAATATATAATTATCTCCACTTCGTGAACACTTAAGATTATAAACTCCAACATAGTAAGAATATGATTGATGAATAACACTATAAGGTCCATTCCCCACACTGTTTTTGAAATAAGCCCTTACATTGAATGCATTTTTATTTTTACCATTTGCTCTATAAATAGATGGTAATTTTACACCAGTGCCATCTTCAGTGTAATATTGAGACGGAACATCTGCCCATACATTATTTTGAAATGTGTTTGTTGTTACATCAACTTCATAAACAATATCATAATCATCTATTGTACTAGTGCAAGATACGATATAATACTCATCGCTTTGATCAACAAATCCATCCACTGAAATAATTGGTGCTGAAGATGGTCCTATATTCGGATCCACTGAATCAGTATTAGTTATAGTAATTTTTTTTGTTGTTGGATCACTAAAGATACCAAGCGTAACCATAAATGTTAAGCTACAACCAGGAAGAACATCTATTGTATAAACTTCACTTCCAATTTGTACAAATCCTCCACTAACATCATTTGTAGATCCATTTAAATTTGTCATAATCCCCCCAACATAAAAGGAACGATCATTTGTACCTGTACACTCCCAAGTGAAGGTATAACTGTTTCCATTTTTCGAAGATTGCAGATTTACAATTTCAGGAGCCACATATGTTTGGTAGGGTCCTAAAGTTGATATATCAGACCAAGGACTTTCTCCTATCCGATTTTTCACCTTAGCTCTTGCTTCATATGTTGTCCCTGGAGTCACACTGATGCTTTCAGGATCCGTATAACTTGTCCACTCGGTTTCTCCACTAACTCTAATCTCAACAATATCCACTTCAAATGGTTCAGATGTACTAGCACCAACCGATATTGCTGATTCTGATATTTGGTAACTCGCATTCAGCGTTGGTTTTTCACTTGGCGCAACTTGTGTAACGGTTATATTATAGGTACTACTATTGCTTTTATCTTCTGACAAAACCGTAATAGTATAAGTTGTCACATCATTTACAATAATATTGCCGTAATTCCAATGAGCATCATCGTAATGATTCTCATGAACTTCAGTTGAAGGATTTGATGTAACCGAAACTGTCGCTTTATCAGTTACTTCAAATGTAAAACTAAAATACTTTGCTGTTGTTGTGCATGAATATTGGTTATTTGTCAAACTTATTGGCTCGTTTCTTACCTTTACACCACTTACTAAATCAGCTGCAAAGGCATTAGAAGTCATTCCTAATATAAAAGTAATGATTAAAATAAATAATAAATTTCTAAATCTCATACAATCTCCTCTAAAATACAATAATTTAAATATTATACAACATTTTTACTGTAATTAATAGGTATTTTTGTTAATTATCATTTAAAGCTACATAATACACTATATTCTTCTTGTTTCTTTCATTACAATAATCTATATCATAAGGAGTATACACAGATTGCTAAACAAAACTATACGGTTAAAAAGTAAGAAAAATTGGATTAAAGTATTTATATATTGATACTGATTTAAAGATCGATTAATCACAACTGGTTTGGCGGTTAGTGCCGTTACATAACGGTTATTAGGCTTTACTTTGAAATTAATGACATCTAAAAATACAATCGAATAGTCAGTCTAAATTCCTATAACTCTTCAATCTTTTCTGTCGCATTCAATTTAATACTTGTATATGGATATCAACTGTATCTAGTACAGAAAAAAAATAGATATGATCACTTTTTGATAGTTTTCAAACTCATCTAAATAAGGCTCCAGTGTGACAATTACAATGATCCCCATTTGCCTGCATTAAAAAATAAGTTTCTTAACCGAATCTTTACTTATAAATGATTGGTCAACAACAACTTTATCAACTATCTATTCAATTAAAATTTGAGAAAAAAATCAAAATTGCCTATATGTTTAATTCCAAGACTTTGCATGTGCTCACTTTTACCGCCTTGAATGTAGCCAACAATTTCTCCAAACATAAAATCATTTTGACTTATATGTTCAAAGTAACGTATTATACTTAGCGATGACCCTATAAAGAGAAGTTTAGAACCATATACTTCATTTGAGATTTTAACAAATAACGGCATAAGGTAACAACTAACTATCAACTAAAAGATTGAAACAACAATAAACGTAAAAGAAACTTTTTATAAGCTTGCAATTTCATACATCAATATTTTCTTAAAGGCATAACCACAAAGCATATTTTTTAATTTTCGCCAAATATCGAATGAGTTTAAACTAATTAAACCTTACAAATACATATTTTGCAATAAATAATTCTTGCATATACTTTTAATACAGTATAAAATCATTTAATGACGTTAAGGAGATTTATATGAAAATTATAGAAAAATTAAATATCCTAAAAAAAAATGAATTATTATTTGTTAATTTATTATATTGGATAATGCCACTTGTTTTAATTGTGCCACATTATTACTTAATCATGTATAATAAATCGCTAATGCTTTTTAATTCAGCTACCATCATTATGTTTTATATTGTACTCTTATGGGCGATAAAAAAAAGAAATATTTCCAAATTTTATTTCTACATATTTGTTTTTTTTGCACCGATAATATATTCTACAATGCTTAATTATGGCGATATGAGAGCTATAGTGTTTTTTTTAATGCAATTATTCATATTGGTAAATGTTTTTTACTTTAGTTTGAAAAGGGATCAAGGACAAGCTATAAATATTTACGTTAAAATATCATACATATATTTGATATTTAGCTTTATAACTATTTTTTTATTCCCAAATATATTAGGCAGTGAATTTTACAAAATGATTAAGCCTGAGGACACAACATTTTTAACTCATAGAAATGGAATTATTAGAATAGCATTGCCTGCATTATGTTTCTCTGTTTTAACTAAGCTTGTTAATAATAAAAAACCCAGTATTATTGATTGCCTTATATTCCTAATGACTCTAGCATCTATTATTTATAAGACTTCTGTAACTACAATAATAGTATTGTTAGCAATGGCAATATTATATGTTCTATATAGGGAAAATGGTGTTTTCTTCAAAAAAATAATTAATGTATATACTATGATAATAATAAATTTGACCTTTTTCTTTGGTGTTATTTTATTTAAGATTCAACATAATTTTGCATGGTTTTTTGAAAAAGTATTACATCGTACTGCTACTTTTACTGGGAGAGAAAGAATCTGGGATTATGTTTTAGAAGGTGTTAAATCAAAACCATTACTAGGTAATGGTTTACTCCAACACGATAAAATGTTGGTGGTTACACATAATATGACTACAAGTGGGCACAATTTTATTGTTGATTGCCTATTTATGGGTGGTATCACATCTCTTGTATTTTTTTTCATTGTAGCAATCATATGTCAAAAAAGACTGCTTGCATCAAAAATTAATGCTAAATCAAAATATTGGATTTTAGTATGTATGTTTTGTATATCGATAGATTTTTTAACATCTACATATAGCCCTAATAGTAGCCTTATTGGCTTTATAGGTGTTTTATTTATGGCTTATCATGCAGATTTATTTACATCAGGTGTCAATCTAGAGCCTAACAATGAGCAGTAAAATGTAGATATTAGAAAAAAACCTGTATTCATTTTTCTAAATATTGCTTAAAAACTAAACATAATTGAAAAATAATATATATTTCAAAATTCTATAAACATCATTATAATTTAGTTGGATTGAGTTTATGGTTTACCCATAATAAGTCTCTTTTTTACTATGGTTTTTTCGTGGTATTATTATTTTAAAATTTGCATAAATTCTCTAAGCTTTGATTTTAAAATATTAATAAAACCAACTTCAAAAACATATCTATCTACAAAGAAAGAAATCTTAACCTGCTTAATATTCACTCCTTCTAAGTTTTGTAAAATAATATTTGACTCATATGTTTTGAAAAAAAGTATACCTTCTGATTTTTTACCCTTTGATTTTATAAGAGATAAATCATATTCATAAGTGCTATTATCATCCAAAATAAAGGTGATATTTTCAATCTTCAGTTTAAAAAACAAATCTTTAACAGGGTCAAAGCGAAATTGCTTTATTCTACAATAAGAAAAGTTATCTTCAATATCAAAGGTGATTTTATTGCTCTGTCCAAGATTTATTCCCCTTTTAAATATAACGTAGTTTGAACTAAATCCTTCACCATAGTCTAAATATAAATATGATTGAAGTTTGCTTTTTAACCTTTCTTGATATAAAACATTTATATTATCACTAAATAATTTCTTGTGATTATCTATTAGCTTTTCGTAGGTGCTGTTAAGGTGGCTGTCTATCAACCTAGTAGTAGCAGATGCTGGCTTAACTCTATAATAGAAATAAATATCATTAAGCCTTTTAACCTTTGCATCCATCTCTACAAAATATAGCCAGAAATTATAATCTTCTAATCCGCGTTTCATAGACTCGTCATACCCACCAATCTTCTCCCACATTTCTTTTCTATAAAATGCAGAAACAAAGATACAGTTACTGATAATCATATTATATTTGCTATATTCGTCTAATTCCCATAGCCCTTCCTGTGCTCCAAAAGCTGCAGTATGACAATAAACAAGATCATATTCTGGGTTTTGATCAAAAAACTCAATAGCCTTAGGAATATAGTCAGGATGGACCTTATCATCAGCGTCAAGCGGCAATATATACTCACAATCGAGTTGTTTTATAGCCGTATTTCTTGCATTAGAAACACCTTTATTTGGATTGGTTATTAATCTGCATTTTTCTATCTCTATTTCATTTAAAATTTCATTTGTTTGTTCATCAGTTGATCCATCATTTACAACTATAATTTCATAATCATCGTAGTTGGAATTTAAAACGGAGTTTATAGCCTCCATCACATACTCACCTTGGTTATAACAAGGAATTACTATACCTACTTTTGCCATTTTAGTTCCTAATCTTAATATATATTGACTTAAATTATTTAAAACTTATATAATTTAAGACTTATATATTAAACCATATAAAGCAATAATTTTCAATAAGTATTTTACATTATTTTCTATTTCGCAATTAAAAATTAATGATATAATGTATCGAGGCATACTCAGACAGAACTTATAAACTCTTTACTTTATATCCCTTCTTAAAATAATATTTCAAAACCCAATTAGTTTACGCTATCGTATATCTTTTTCCTACCGCCCACCAAAAACGTTCATTTAAGCTACAATCATACAAACCATCGATTTACTAACATTAAACTCCTTCGCCGCTGATCAAACCGTGTTCTTCGTATCAATAACATATTCTGCAATAGCCAATACGCGCTGCTCAATATATTCTTTCATAATTAAAGCCTACCTCCATAATATCTCTTTTTAGATATTTATGAGGCTATACCTGGTTGTATAACTAATTGGGAATATATCAATTTCATAGTGGTTAAAGTACTAAATTATGCAGACAACAGAATAATGTAATTTTATCACATTGATATTATTTGATTTACAGCTACCGAAATTTCCATTAAGCTAACCGTTTTCGAATCATAATATATTGCCACTAAAAAAATAGAAAAAACTTTAAAAATACTGATTGCCAAACACCAAAAATTTCTATACTATATATGTAGAATTAAGGTGCAAAATACAAAAAAATATAGTGAGGTTCTATGAATAGAAAAGATATACTTGAACTAAAAAGACGTTTAAAAAAAGATCAATGTACATTCACAAAAATGTGTGGCTGTTATGTCAACGGTGAAAAGAAACCACTACTCGAATTTAGTGAAACCTTTTTGAGTCTACCAGAAGAAGAATTTTTCAAATATTTAGAGATCAGCAGGAAAGTCCTATCAGGAGGCATCGGCAATAATCTGCTAGAACTTAACTTCCCTCTTGATGAAAACTTTGAAAATGAAAAACAAGGGCTTCTTATGCAATTAAAGAAAAGCGGATTAAAAGATGACGTTGTGCTAAGGAAGTTATATGAATCTATTATCGAAAGTTATGATTATGAAGGCAACTTTTTAATCCTTGTTTATCATGATGCCTATGATGTGATGACCAAAACCACAGATAATATTAAGCTAGATGAATCAGAAGAAGTCTATGAATATATAATGTGCGCCATTTGTCCTGTTTCGCTGTCCAAGCCAGGTCTTGGGTATTTTGAAGATGATCAAAAAATCAAAGCACGCGTTAGGGATTGGGTTGTTGGTGTTCCAACTCTCGGCTTTGTCTTCCCTGGTTTCATAGATCGTAGTTCAGATGTCAATACTCTTATGTATTATACTAAAAATGCCAAAGATCCTCATCACGAATTAATGGAAAGCACGTTAGGTTGCTTGCCAAAGCAGACAGCAACCATTCAAAAAGAAACTTTTCAATCGATCATCAAAAACACTGTCAGTTCCGACGATGATCTATCAGAAAAGGTCTATTCTGATATCCAAGAAAACCTCAACGACATGATTGAAGAACGTAATGAGATCTACGAAGATACAGATATGGAACCTATAACTTTGTCTTCGGGCGAAGTTAAAAACCTCTTAATAGAAAGCGGTGTCTCACAAGAAGCGACCACAAAAATCGGAGCATCATACGAAGAAAATTTTGGCAAAGATATTCCTTTAGCTGAAAATTTAATTGATTCAAAGTTACTCAAAGCAAACGCTCAAAAAAAGATAGAGAAGCAACTAATTAAAAAAGTCGAAACACTTGAAGACAAACTTGAAGAAGTAACAAAAAATACCGAAAGTAGCATCGATGATCCAACAGCTGATTCACTAGAGGACACCCCATCTTCAAACTATGACGTGGTGCTCCATGTGAAACCCGATAAACTAACTAAGATTAAGACACAATTCATTGATGGCCAACGTTGTATTGTTGTCCCTATTAATGATGATGAAGAGGCTACAATCAATGGCAGGAATGATTTGCTTTAATTTAGACTAAAGCAAATTTCACTAAAAAAAGCCGACACAACGTTACATGTCGGCTCAAATTGGCATTTATTAACTTACATTTCTTTATACCAAGTATTCAACAATTATCGATTAAACTCAAGATTATCCAAACTATTCCCACCAAAATAAATCCTTGTTGGATTAGCTTGCATAAATTTCATTGGTTTTTTATCCACCTTTTATATTAGTATTTCACTTGATTTTGTCTTATGAGACTTAATTGCGGCAGTCATTAAACAATGAGAAATTGCAGTTTCTTGTGGAGTAAAACATCCAAATTCAACTTTTTCGCCATTCATCTCTTTCATAAAACAAGCCCACATCTGCATAATCGCATCTGAAGTTCCAAACTCAAAGATACTGCCAGTGATCGTGTCAAACTGAGGTTTATATCCAATATTAACTCGACACCATGCCTGCTCTCTTCCAAACTCTTGGGTATAAAAAAGCGCATTTGGATCATCCGTTGAAAACTTTGCAGAGAAATCCATACCATAGATTTCAATATACCAATAATTCGTAGCACCCGGCCACATCCTTTTCGTCTCCAAAACCATCGGAATCTCATTCCCATCACAATCAACATTACAATTTAAAGTTGCATTATCCCATGTTTCACATTTCTCCATCTTTCCATCTGCCCCAGAACGCTCATTAACATATTTTGAAAGCTGAGCATAAACGCTCTTTGGGATAAGTCCCAATCTTATTGGAATATGTTGTGTATGAATCCCTAAGTCACCAAGACAACCATATTCCCCATTCATCTCAATCTTTCTCTTCCAGTTAATCGGTTTGGATAAATCCAAATCAGAAGAATGATTATACCCTGCTTTTACCTCTAATACTTTTCCAAACTTGCCCGCTTCAAACCATCTGATTATCTGCTGTGCTGCTGGATAAAAAGGTATTTGACTTGCACATCTTACAAACACATCTGGATTCTCATCAATGCACTTCAATATCGCTCCATTTTGCTTCAAATCCATTCCAAATGGTTTTTCACCTAACAGATGCTTTCCAGCTTTAATGATATCCGTATATACTTGCTCATGAAGAACATGCGGTACAGCACAATAAATCGCATCAATATCCTCTTTGTCCAAAAGTTGCTTATAGTCGCCGACCGAATACTTCAACCCATCGACTTTTTCCTCAAACCATTTTCTTGACTCTTCATGGGTATCACAAGCAGCAATAATAACAGGTCTTGGGATATTGCCCAATAGATGATTCCACCTAGCACTTACAGAGGCAAATTCCTTGCCCATAAGACCACACCCAATAACCCCAAACTTTATTGTTTTTTGCTCCATAATAATTCAACCTCCATTTTATTTTATAATAGGATATTGCCGAATTCTTTAGCACTCGTATATCGCGCTAAGACATTTACAAAAGCCTTTAACTCATCCACATCATATAGCTAGTAGTTGCAATATCAATAACTAATAAAACTTATTTATATGTTTACATCCATAAATAAAAATACTATATTTCGTTTATCTGTTAAAGTATATTTTCACAATACAAGAATATCACCAAAATAACAATTCGTCAACAAATCAATGTTACATCTAACATTTCAACAACACTGCAGTTGACCATTATTGTGATTTATGTTATATTTCATTTGTAATAAAATGAAAATTATAGAGAAAGAAACGGTTTTTTATTGTAATGAAAGAAGAAAGACACGAAAAACTATTAACAATTCTACGCGAAAAAAAAGAAGCTAACATATCTATGCTAGCCAAAGCTTTTGGTGTGACGGAGATGACAATTCACAGAGATTTAGATAAACTGCAATCTAGTGGATACATTGAAAAACAACGTGGTAAAGCTATATATGTTAAAAATAACAGCCATCCATCTATCGGATACACCTATTCCAAGCTGAGTAAAATCAATTTAAAGGAAAAAATAGCCATAAGTGAAGAAGCTAGCAAGTTAATAAAAACTGGTGATTCCATTATTTTTGATAACAGCTCATCCGCTTATCAAGTAGTTTCAAAAATCAAAGATCTATCCAATATAACCGTTTATGCAACTAGTCAAAACGTATGCAATATATTAGCGGATAAAGAAGATATCATCTTGTTTTCAAGTGGTGGACTTTATTCTAGACAGACAGATATGTATGTCGGATCTTGTGCACAAGAATTTTTTTCTAACATTCATGCTTCTAAATGTTTTATCAGTGCATATGGCATAAGTAAAAATGGTCTTACTGACCCTTTCCCTTTAGAGGCAACAATAAAAAACAAAATAATTCAAGCTTGTGACTATACTGTGGTTGTTGCAACCAGCGATAAGTTTAACAGAACTTCCATTGAACTTGTTTCCGATTTTACAAATATTGATTGCATAATTACGGATTGTGGATTTGACAAAGAAAATTTAAAATATATCCCAGATAGTGTAAAAGTTATTATCGCAAATAATAATTAAGATACTATTGTTTTTTGACGATCCCCATAGTTTAATTCCCTGCTTTCCACATCTAAAACTGCTTTAAAACATAATTCATCTTAAAGCAAAAAATCCAACCCCTCAACTACTAATACATTATTCGTATCATCAATCAATCTTCAATAAAAGTGAACGGATAGATATTATTTTTTTAAAAAGTCTTTGAATCTTTTAACAGATGTGTTCAATATATCACACTCCTCAAACCCTGCTTCTATGCTTATCTTTTTACTATTTTCAAACTTTCCAACAGCAGTATGAAAATGTGCATCAGTGCCCCATATTACAGGCGTACCCATAACTTTACACAGCTTCGCCATTTCTATTATCACAGGCACTCCTGCTGATCTATAACCTATCGTAGAAGCTTCATTGATTTCCAAAGCAGTATTATAATCAAGCGCTGCCTTAACAATATCCTCGACACAAACAGGAAAGGCTGGATCTCCCAAATGCCCGATAATATTTATATACGGATTTTTAATCGCATTTATTATCGCCTTTGTATTTTCCTCTTTCGATGATGGCGCAATACAACAATCATGCAAGCTTGCTATCGCTACATCTAATTGACCTATTAAATCTTCCGATAAATCAATGCCACCCTTTGCATCTAAAATATTAAGCTCCACACCCTTCAATATTTCAACACCAAATAATTCATCAGGTACAACTTTGAAATTCAAAAAATATATATCGCCAAATGCCATTCCTGGTGTCGCTGGTCCATGTTCAGTAATTCCAATAAGTTCTAATCCTTTTTCACTCGCCTCAACTGCATATTCTTTTATCGTACTATAAGCATGTCCGCTTGCTATGCTATGACAATGACAATCTAAAACACTATTCAACATCTCTTCCCCCTTGGTTCTTCTTTTCCTTCACTGTTTCGGTTTCCTATGGACATATAGTTCAATAACATCGCTACGCACAAAATCCTCGGTAAGCAAAAGTGTCTCGCCTCGTTTTAATCGATTATCCTGTGTAAGCTTTATTATTGGTAATTCATCAAAAACTTGTGGAATATTATCCTTCTTCTTTTCATAAGCTTCAATCCTCGCATATGTTTCAACGGTCTGCATCGACAGTTCCTTATTTAAAAAAGTTTTTAGTGAACCTTTCCTATATCTCATAGGAAAATCCGCACCAACAATATTTACTGGCAAGATAATCCTTGAAAAATCAAGCGCATGTTTCATCGCTGTTCTTGTTCTTTCAATAACAAAGAAATCACGACACTCACCAAAGTATTTTATATACTTATCAGAATAAATTCTCATGATCATTTCGCTCTCTTTGTCAATCTCAATCCCAGCATTTTCTGCCATCTCCGTAACAGTAAAATCCATATTGAGCAGATTCGTAATATGCGGGATTTTCTTTTTAACATAATATCCCGATCCACGCCTGCTATATATTATATCTTCTCGTTTAAGCTTGTTAAGAGCCGCCCTAATCGTATCCCTGCTAACCTCATATTTTTGCATCAGCAATATCTCAGATGGCAGCTTTTCAACATTTAAATCTGATTCTATTTCTTTATTAATAGCATCTGCTACTATTTCATATTTTTTTGCTGTCTTTTTCACTTGCAACATTCCTTTATTTCACTATATCAAAGCAATCCGTTTCAAACATATCTGCATTTAACTTCATCGCTATCCTCTTGTCCTCTTTTGTGTTTACAACAGAACAACTAACAATATAGCCTTGTTTTTTAAGCCCACTCACAATCTCTTTATTAAGATTGTCTAGCATAGCTAAATATAGATGTACATTGTGATACTTCATAAACCCAACAGGATCATCCAAACACTCGGTTACAATAATCCCTTTAGTGATTTTATCTTCTTCATCTATCTCATTAAATAATCTTAAAAAATAATAATCTATCGAAAATATACAAATATTTTTAACACCGATAATCTGACGATACAATTCACGCATATAATCATTTATACGATCACCCAGCAAGTCCACACAGGATTTGACTTCCAGTAAAAAACCAAGCTCAGTATCTCTAAACCTTTCCAACACCTGTTTAAGTGTTGGAATATTCTTATTTACACTAAGTAATTGTTTATAGGTTAAATCAACAACTCGCCTTTTTTCTCCATCATACTCAACCTCATCATCATGAGTAATAACGATAGTGTTATCAATCGTATATTGCAAGTCTATTTCAACATAATCCATGCCAGCCTCAAGTGCTTTTTCCATAGCATAAATCGTGTTATCTTGCGATTTCGATTTACTTAGTCCTCTATGTCCACCAATCTTTATATGCTTATTCATTGCCTAACCTCTAGCCAATTTATTACGTATTTTAGATGAATAGAATTCTACTATTAAAACAATAACAATAAGTCCAACTAAAATCGCCCCAACTTCGCTCCAACGATATGCGCTCATTGCAAAAATAAGCGGTGCACCAATACCACCAGCACCAACAAGTCCGAGTACCGCCGCATTTTTGATATTAATCTCAAAACGATAAATAACTGTTGATATAAAGTTACTCGATAACTGAGGCAAAACGCCATATCTTATCTTTTCAAATCCATTACATCCAGCAGCATCCAAAGCCTCAATAATCCCTTTATCCAAATCTTGAATGGCTTCAATATATAATTTTGATATCATACCAATCGACACAAGCGATAATGTTAAAACACCAGCAAAAGGTCCAGGACCTGTAACTCTTATAAACATAAGCCCATATACAAATGCAGGAAACGTTCTTATAGCAGCAATCACAAAACTAGTAATCGTCGAAATATATCTTGGAACGATATTACTTGATGCCAAAAATGCCAATGGAAACGCTAATACAGCACCAATTATTGTTCCAAGAAAAGCAATACTAATTGTTTCCAATATCAAAAAAGGAACGCCCTGCTTTGTCAAAGTAAAAAGCAGTTTTGAATCAGGCGTAAAGATTCCTCTAAAAATATTTTTTGCAATTTCCACACCATTTTCTTGTATACCTTTATATTCAATCGTACTCATCGACCAAATAAGAAATGCAATAACGACAACAAAACTAAATATTTTACTTATATTATTATTAGGCTCTGCCGCCAATTGTGCAACTATTTTTGCCGAATCATTTCTAATGTCCGTCATATTCATTTAGGTCAACCTCTTTCTTAAATATCGGCTAAGACTTTCGATACAAACAACAGTTACAAACAACAATGTAATAACCATTCCAGCTCTGTCATACTCACGCCAACCTAATTTTTCATCTAGCAACAGCCCAATTCCACCAGCACCAACATAACCAAGTATCGCAGCATATCTTACATTAATCTCAAAACTATAAAGACAAATCGATAAGTAACTCGGTAAAACTTGTGGAATAACAGCAGTCAAAAAAGCTTCAAGCTTACTCGCACCCATAGACTCCATCGCTTCAAATGGAGCCATTTCAATCGTTTCGATTTGCTCATATAGCATTTTTGCTACAATCGCAAAGGTAAATATTCCGATTGCTAGCGTTCCTGCTAGTGTTCCAATATTAAACACATAGGTCGCAATAAGTGCAATAATAAGCGTAGGAATTGTTCTTACCAAGCTCAATACAAAACGTGTAATTTGTAAAACCACTTTGGATTTACTGATATTGCTAGAAGCTAATATTGCAAACGGAACAGCTAATATAGATCCAGCAAAAGAGCCTAAAAAAGACATCTTGATCGTGTCAAAAAGTGGTCCTTTAACTTTTGCAGCATACTCCCAGTCTGGCGGAAACATCGCTTTTAATATAACAAAGAACTGATGTCCACGTTTAATAATCGTGCTAAATTTAAAACCCGTTACTTCAACTGATAACCAGCCAACAGCCAAAAGAGCAATAACAATATATGGCGTTATTGGCAACGGTGGCGTTACTTGCTTTCCGTTATCCAGAACTAATTTGTCTGGAACAAAGATGCGTTTTATGGCTTTGATCATAACGCCTCTCCCATCAATTCATCTTCTGTTAACTCATGTCCATAAATTTGCTCTAGTATAGCATCATCTACGTTCTTAGAATCGCCATCATAAATAATCTGACCTGCCTTAATACCGATCACTCTATCCGCATATTTAAGCGCTAGATCAACATGATGTATATTGATAATTACAGTGATATTTAACTCTTCATTGATACGTTTAAAATATCCCATAACTTGATTTGCTGTGATTGGATCCAGTGATGCAACTGGTTCATCCGCTAAGATAATCTCAGGATCTTGCACCAAAGTTCTTGCTAGTGCAACACGTTGCATTTGTCCACCAGAAAGTTTATCTGCACGCACATAAGCTTTTTCTAAAATACCCACACGATCCAAAGCTTCAAGTGATGCTATTTTATCTGCCTTTGAATATATTCCAAGTAATGATTTATAAAATGGCATATCTGGAACACGAGCCGCTAGTGCATTTTTTATAACCGTTATTCTTGGGACTAGGTTAAATGATTGAAAAATCATACCAATTTTTCGCCTAAACCTACGCAATTTTTTTCCGCTTAAATCATTGACCACTTGATCATTAACCCAAAGCTGTCCATCAGTAATATCATGCATACGGTTAATCGCACGTATCAATGTAGATTTGCCAGCTCCTGATAAGCCAATTACAGCAACAAACTCGCCTTGCTCAATTTCTAGCGATACGTTGTTTAAAGCATGAACACCACCATCATACACTTTGTTCACTTTATCAAATTTAATCATCTTAGCACTCTCTTTCACCATTTCTATTTATAGGCTGTTATTAATCCTAATAACAACAGATTTTCATTAAAAAATATAACGACTCTAAGAATAGAATTAATCTTCATAAAGCCGTTATATCATTCAAAAAAAATTAATGTTAAGCACATGCCCTTAACACTGTAAAAGCATGTGCTTAATCTTTTTAGTTCATTGATTTAATAATTTCTTGTGCTTTACGCTCATTATCATAATCAGATGACTCAGCAATCTGATATCCTTGGTGAGAATAAATTGAGATAACTTCTTTACCAGCGTCTGTCTGTGCAATATTGATAAACGCATCTTGCAGAGCTGCAATAAGTGCATCATCCATGATTTCTGAAGACATACTTACTGAAACTGTATCATTATAGATTCCTGGTGTTACTCCAACAACAGAAGTTTCTTCCCAGATTGTAGCTTCTCTGCTATACTCTTCGTTCCATTTTCCTGCATAGTCACGACGAGCATCAGCATAAATAGTAACAACATCAACTTGCTCAGATGCAAGACGTGCCATTGAACTACCATATGAGTCTGTTTGAACAACGTTTGGAAGTTCTGAGATCATAACACCAAAATTGTCTTGCAACCAGATTGTTGGATAGATATATCCTGATGATGAAGATGATGAACGAACGCCCCAGTTAGCGCTTTCGATATCTTCTTTTGTTAAAGCTTCACCGCTAGCAACTTTTTCTGCTAACTCTTGACCTTTTTTAGAAGGTCCAGCAATCATTAATCCACGGTAATATGTTACTTGACCGTCAATAGCTTCTGTTGCTAATCCATCATTCCATGATTTTGCATCATCAAAGTCTTTGTTTAGTCCTGCACGGGTTGCTGTTAAGATTACTTCTGCACCATCATCAAAAAGCACATAAGTACCTCCAGGTATTAGTCCAACATCAGCAGTACCAGCACTAAGCGCTTCACCAACTGCTTCATAACTTGTACCAACTTGGATATCAACTTCACCAACTTCATAGCCAGCAAGTGCTAACTCATCAGATAATAATCCTTTTAATGGTTCAGTTGCTGTGATTATTTCTTCTGGCTCTCTTGAAGGAACAAAATATACCACAAGTTTCTCAAGTTCAATCACTGAAGGTTCTTCAACAACTTCCTTAACTTCTTCTTTAAGTACTTCTTCAACTGCTTCTGCTACTGGTTCCTCAACTTCTGCTGGTTTAGAACTACATCCAACAAAAGAAGTCATAGCCATTACTAAAACCAATAACAATACCAATGTTTTTTTCATCATAATCTCCAAATTTTTTTATTTTATAAACCCATTTACATGTAGTTTATAATTCATTTTAATAATTCTTATCCATTTAATAATACCGCTATGCAAACATACATGTCAAGAATTTTGTCGTAAATTGCACGTAAATATGACGTAATATAGCACAATTTTCATACTAATAATTATAATTTTGATCATTAGTATGGTTTTCACAGACTAAAACCCCTTTCAAATATATTATGGCAATAGTTTATAATTTTTCTATATTGCATATAATTATCTTTCAAATCTATCATATAAACAATTCGATCTATATCCAAGCCATCAAACTCTTTAAATACGCAAAAAACTGCATAAAATTGAAAATGCAATTTTATGCAGTTATAATTTTTTTAACATTATAAGATTTAGAAAAGTGTAAAAGACGATGTAGACGAAATTATATGCGTTGAGGCTATTCGTATAAAAGCATTGTAGAATATATCATTATCTTTTTTTAAATATTTATCAGACCACACCTGCTTATATAATATAGATTGAGAAATATTATATGTCTTTTAGATTAAAATAATAGATTTCCTATCTTAAACACAACAAATGCTACAACCCAAGCGATAAATGACTGATAAATAACAACTCCAATAGCAGCCCAAGCACTGTCCATTTCCCTCTTAACAGCTGCAACGGCCGCAACACACGGTGTATAAACTAGTGTAAATACCAAAAATGCCACAGCTGAAAGCGGTGTGAATATCTGTCCAAGCGATACTGGAAGAGCCGCCGCATTCGCACCTGTTAACACTGCCAAAGTACTAACAACCGCTTCTTTTGCAACAAAACCAGTAATTAGAGCAGTTGAAGCACGCCAATCTGAAAAACCTAATGGCTTAAATATCGGTGCTATTACTCGTCCTATATCCGCCAACATACTGTCTGTGCTTTGTGATACAACATTGAATTGCATATCAAATGTCTGAAAAAACCAAATGACTATTGTGGCTAAAAATATCACAGTAAATGCTCGAGTTATAAAATCTTTCGCCTTGTCCCAAAGCAACATAATAACCGTTTTAGCACTTGGCATACGATAATTAGGCAACTCCATTATAAATGGTACTGGCTTACCATGATAGACCGTTTTATTAAATACTAATCCACTCAATATCGCTAATATTATGCCCAATAAATATAACCCAATCATCACGAGTGCACGGTAATTGGGGAAAAAAGCCATAGTAAATATACCATATATCGGCAGTTTGGCACTGCAACTCATAAATGGAGTCAATAAAATTGTCATTTTACGATCACGATCACTCGGCAGAGTACGCGTTGCCATAATAGCAGGTACACTACAACCAAAACCAATAAGCATAGGCACAAAACTTCGACCAGAAAGACCAATTTTACGCAATAACTTATCCATTACAAATGCAACTCTAGCCATATAACCACTATCTTCAAGCAATGAAAGGAAAAAGAACAAAACAACTATGGTAGGTATAAAAGAAAGAACACTACCTACTCCAGCAAATATTCCGTCAATAATAAGAGATATCATAACTTGATTAATTTCTGCTGCGTTCAATGCGATTTCTGTTATATAACTAACCCACTCGATACCCACTCCCAACAAATCACTCAAGTAACTACCGATTACACCGAATGTTAGCCAAAATATTACTCCCATTATCAATAAAAATATAGGTATCGCATAATATTTACTAGTTAAAACATTATCTATTTTTATACTACGTGTATGTTGTTTATTTTCTTTGGGTTTTACCACTGTTTCACCACATAATTTATCAATAAAATTATATCTCATATCTACAATGGCGGCTTTTTGATCTGTTCCAAGAACATTTTCCATTTCGCGTATGCTACTATTAATAGATTGTACTTCTCTAGCAGATGGAGCTAAATCTCGAAACATTAATTTATCACCTTCCACAACTTTGGTTGCGGCAAATCTAGGTGAAATACCTATTCTTTCGGCATGATCTTCTATTAAATGGGCAACAGCATGAATTGTTCTATGTACTGCTCCAGAACAAAAATCAAGCCGTTTTGGACATTTTTTATATTTAGCTGTTTTCATTATGATGTCGATAAGCTCATCAACACCTTCGTTTTTACTAGCTGATATCGGAACAACTGGAACACCAAGTTCTTCTTGAATTTTTTTCACCATAATAGTACCGCCATTAGAACGCACTTCGTCCATCATGTTAAGAGCGATAACCACAGGTATATTTAGTTCCAACAACTGCATAGTTAAATATAAGTTGCGTTCAATATTAGTTGCATCAACAATATTGATAATTCCATCAATTTTTTGTTTTGTCACAAAATCACGAGTAACAATTTCTTCTTTCGAATATGGTGATAAAGAGTATATACCTGGCAAATCAACTACTGTTGCATCTTTATGGCCGTGGACAACCCCGTCTTTTCGTTCTACGGTGACTCCCGGAAAATTGCCTACATGCTGGTTGCCGCCTGTCATCTGGTTGAAAAGCGTGGTCTTTCCACAATTCTGGTTCCCTACTAATGCAAATATCATCGCTTGCCCCTTCTATATCTATGTTTTTCGCATCTTCAATGCGCAAGGTCAACTCATATCCTCTAAGCATAAGCTCAATCGGATCACCCATTGGTGCAACTTTTCGCACTAATACTTCAGTATTAGGCGTTAATCCCATGTCTAACAAATGATCACGCAATGCACCTCTACCTCGCACTGCAACAATCCTTGATTTTTCACCTATACCTAATTCATTAAGCGTTTTATAATGCCTTGTTCGCTTTTTATTCATCTGATGTTTATGTTGCATTTTTATATTCTACCTTTAAAAGTTTGCCTACGCTAACTATTTTAACGTTTTTTTATAATAATGCAACAAAAATTTTATTTTGTTTTAAAAAGATTAGAATTTTTTGTACTCAATAATAAGATAATGTGAGTTTAAACAACAATTTATTTTAAATTGCGCAAATTGAATAAATTAATATATGCTAATAACATGGGTTTTTCTTTTGGATTCAAAAATTGATTTATTACAAATGTATTTTCCCAACTCTGTTTAAAAACAGCTCTAATTTCTCTGCCGTTTCTTTACTTAGTGTGTGTTCCATTCGACAAGCATCAGCTTTTGCAACATCATTATTTACGCCTAATACATTTGTCAAAAACATTTTGATAAGTGCGTTGCGTTTTTTAACTGCATTTGCAGTTTGTCTACCCAATTGCGTAAGAGCAATCGTGCCATACTTTTCCTTTGTTATATATTTCGATTCTTTAAGTATTCCCATAGCTTTACTTACACTAGCCCTAGAAACACCAACAGCATCTGCTACATCCGCAGAATGAATCGGCTCTTCATTTTTTGAAAGCTCTAATAACGCCTTTAAATAATCTTGCTTCGAAGTAGTTGAATTCGTCATATTATCACCTTTACTGTTTTTTGCCCATTTTTAAATAAGTCTACTTTCCAAAGTTGTCAATTTTTAAGTATACACATCATAAACAATATTGCATTGTGAATAATTGATGTATTTCACAAATGAATTATAAAATAATAATGGGCATATGTCAAGAATGTCCTATGATTAATCAAATAAAAAGACAACACTCTATGTATTGTCCTAAGTTTTGATCATTCTATTTTCATTTAAATATCCACGCCCTTTACCCTCTAATATAAAAACATTACTCGGGCAAAGATCTACGTATAGACATTTTTTGAAACACTTTTTGCTTTTCAATTATCATCGCTCTATTTCAACAGTTATTTCCGATTTTTCATCATAGCCTTCCAACTCAGAAACAACACCAAGTACAGCATTTTTCAATATGTTTTGAACAAAAGGAACCATGTCGATATTCTTCCCTTCGACTTTTAGCTTCACTTTTGTATCTCTTATGCAACATTCATTGGGTTTTCCGCTTATTATTCTGCTCAGCATTTCATGACAAGAGTATCCACAAGCACCACAACACTCTTCATCAAAATCTGGCAGCAAATCAGGAACGGTCTTTTCTATCAAATCAACCAATTCTACGATTTCATCCATACAGTGAATAACACTCAGCCCATCATACTGTTTGATTTCATCAGCAAGCCTACCAGAAACTACAAATGTCGAATAATCTCTTCGCTCATCAACTTCGCTCGTCTTGTGCGCTGTTATAATTTTAGGCGCATTAACGTCCTTCACACCCTCCAAAATAAGATAATCATAATCATAAAACGAAATAATCTTATCGATTGAAAGCATAGATTGATATAAAACATCAGTTTCAGCCATTCCTCTAGCGGTTACAAGCTTAGAACCTGCTTTTCTGTGTCTGTCAGTATTGCTTCCAATAGTATCAATTTCAAATTCCTCAAAATGGATCTCTTTTACAGATCCTACACTATAACCTCTCTTAGTCAATTCCCTAATTATATTTTCAACTGTCGTTGTTTTTCCAGATTGTGTGATACCTATTACACTTAAAACTTTCATTTTTCCTCCGCAACTAATTCGTATATTTTATATAATAAATAAATGTTAAAGCCGATACTAAAAATATGATAATTATATAAAAATAATCAAGCTTTTTCATCGTTAATTTTAAAAGACTCGTTCTTTGTGGATAAGCTCTAAAAGCTCTAAGCTCCATCGCATAAGATAATTTCTGAGCCTTATCGATTGCACTAAAAGTTACAGGCATAATCATATAAAGGATCATATCGATCTTCTCTTTAAACTTGATTTTATTGATGTTAACACCTCTAAGCTGAATCGCAACAAACGTGTCCTTAAACTCATTTGAAAATACAGGCAAAAACCTCAATGCTACCATAGTCATAAATGCAATTTCATATGGGATCTTTAATTGTATAAGCCCTTGCATCATTTTTCTTGTTGTCGTAAGTGTGAAAATTGCCGCACTAGCCACAACACATCCAACTCTAAGCAAAGTGTTTGTACCCTTTAACAATCCGCCCACAGTTATGATTTTTACATTATTAAATTCAAGCAATACCCTACCTTGCCCATTAAAAACGCTTTCCATAAGTGCAACAAATAAGATAATATATATAAGCCCTTTTAATCTCTTTACCAATATGAATAAATCCGCACCTAAGCACTTTACAAATACGATAATAAACAAAAACACAATAGCCAAAAGCCATGTCTTTTCTATCAGAACACCTAAAGTCGAAAAGCAAGCAGCTATAAAAAGCATGGTTCTAGGATCTAACTCTTTCATCACCAACAACCTTTCCACTTTCAAACATAACAACCCTGTCAACCATGCCTATAATATCCTCATCATGAGTAATAATGCACACGCCAATTCCACTTTTTCTTATTTCATGTAACATTTCAATCAAGATCGCCTTGTTTTTTTTATCAAGTCCACTAGAAGGCTCGTCCAAAATAAAGTATTTGGGATTCATTGCAAGCACAGCCAAAAGTGCAAGTCTTTGTTTTTCACCCCTAGAAAAATGTAACGGCAACTTGTCCGCCAAATGCCCCATATTGAATTTTTCTAGCAATTCTTTTGCCTTTATTTGCGCTTTGCTTTCATCAACACCTTGATTTTTTAAAGTGAATACTATCTCTTCAACAGCCGAATTACAAAATAGCTGTCTATCGGGGTTTTGAAACAAGTATCCAATGCTCATTGCAATATCACAAAGCTTAGCGCTGTGCACATCCACTCCATCAACTATTACAACATCTTTTTGAGATTTCATTATCCCCAAAATGAATCTTGTCAGAGTGGTTTTTCCACTTCCATTACTTCCAATAATCGCAACTGTTTGATCACATTGCAAAGCCAAATATGGGATATCCAAAATGAACTCCGTTTTTTTATAATGATATTTTAGATTTTCTATTTTAATAAACGTTTTGCTCATTATTATATCTCTTCCAACTTCCCATTTTCTAAACAGTATTCTTTATCATAAAGATCAGAAAAATCACCCTTATGGTCAATTATTATAATAGTTTTTCCTTTGGCTTTTAATGATTTAACAACATCCTCAATCATCTTTGTTCCTGATTTATCTATCTGAGATGTCACCTCATCCAAAATGATTATATTAGGATCAAGCGATAAAATGGACGCAAGAGCTACCAATTGTTGCTGTCCACCAGAAAGTCTGTTAGACGAAAACTGCAAAAGATCTTTTATCCCAACACACTCGAAAGCCATTTTGATACACTCAATAATCTTGCCCTGCTCATAACATAAATTCTCTGGCGCAAAGGCAATCTCATCCATAACATTGCTAGAAAATAGTTGTGCCTCTGGATCTTGAAAAACCATACTAATATCACTTGCATTTTCAAAAATCTCATTGTCTTTTATATTTTTATCAAATACAATTACATCTCCACTAAGATATCCATGCACCGATTTTGGAATAACACCACACATGATAAGTGCCAAAGTGGACTTTCCACATCCAGAATCGCCACTAATAGCAACGATGCTCCCTTTTTCTACACCAAGACAAACATCATCTACAATATTATTATTTTTTTCATATCCAAAAGATATATTGTCCAGCTTGAGTGCTATCATTGTATATTTATCTCCATTAGAAATTTACACCAACGTTGAAAAAATTGATCATTTTTTATGATAACCTCAATAGGTCCTGTTCCACCATTTTCTTTTGTGCCACTAGGTTTTCCATCCCTCATATATACAAGATAGATATTATCGACCTCAATAATCTCACGACCCTTACACACAGTCGTATATCCATCTGCCGCAATAAATGAAATATCATCATCGCTATCAATATCGATACCTATATCATCTAGCACATCGCTTATCAAAACTCCGCCAAAAGCTTGATCAATCCCATCTTGCCCATCCTTGTCAAGCGATGCCGAAAAACTGACTATATCGAATTGCTTTAAAAACTCTAAATCAAATTCTCTCTTTTCATCCTTAAAAGATACAGTAACTGTCGCATTTTTTTGGCTCAATTGCTTTTCATCTAAGTTATCATTATTCAAAAATACAAACACTCCAAGCCCTACAACAAATACTGTAAAAATCGAAATCAGAATTACTATCTTTGATCTAACGTTTTTCTCTTCATTTTTAGTTATAATAGCATCCTTAAAAGCGGGATTAAACTTTCTAAGCCTATTGACCAAGTAATATGCCAAAACACCCCCAAGTCCACCAGAAATAGCCGCCGCATAAAGCGTAACCATCAACGGCACAATCGGCAACCTGAAGAATATAACGTTTGATAAAAATGATCCAGTTACATTTGCAAGAACGCCGCAAAAGAACATAATCAATATCCCATATTTACGCTTGATAAATATCAGCAAAAACAAATCCACAAACAAACCCGGCAGAATATACGTAGCCAAGCTCATAATCCCATGACTACCAATAACACCAGTTACAATTACCAAAATCGCTTGAACTACACATTCAAGTGTTGCTGAAAATGGTCGTTTAACTAATCCTGCCGCCAAGACAATAAACAGCATATAAAACCCACCAGCAACAGCACCACCGGGTATAAATAACGGTCCAGTAATGATGTGCACTAATGGAACTAAAACAGGCTTTATCGCAATACCCAAGCTCGCACAAATAGCGATGATAATGATATCAAAAACCGAATATTTACTTAAAAACCTTTTTTTCGCCTTTACTTCTTCCATAAACCTACTCTATCCCAGAACTTACCGCAAATTTGCACCACTTATTGCTAAACTGATCTTTGGATATAACGATCATAAGCGGACCACTGCCACCTTGCTCTTCACTTCCAATAACCTTGCCATCACGCATATAGACGATGTAAACATTTTCTGCGTCCAAAACTTTTTCGCCTTCAATCGCAACTCCATATCCATCCGATGCAGTGTTTGTAATAACACTATCGCTTAAAACCTCAACACCAGCATACTCAAATAGATTGATTAACGGAACACCAGTATACTTATATTCAGCAGAATCGGTTTTGCTAGTATCTTTTATCGCAGCAAACTCAACCTCGCCAAGCGTTCTAATATCCGCTAAAGTATAAGTTTTAACAACCTCACCAGCGCTCAAAATCGAAAACTGCGCACTCTCATCCAATGCAATCTCTGGCTCTTTTTTTCCACACGCCACAGCAATACCCAATAAAACGATCACTGCTATTATAATTACTACCATTTTTTTCATAAAGCCTCCTTTAATTAAAAACTATATAAGGAACAAGCATATCTTCACTTCTAAACAGCCCATGATCACCAGCGGATTCTATCTGATGCATTCCATGATCAGCCGTAACGATAACTTTTCCATCAAACTCTGATATCAATTGCTTACAATAAGAATCAAGAATGTGAATTCTTTCAACAGTTTGCTCTGCTAAAGATCCATAACTATCTCTTATTTCTTTTCAACTCCATGTCCACCAAATTGATCTCTTAGTGATGCAACCACTTTTGCTGAAAAACTTTCATCTTGCATCGAACGGTTACGCACAAACAAACTACTTGCAATAACTGGGGTAGGCACACCAAGTTTTAACGCTTCCTCAACTGTCCACAGCCCTTCCCCATTTGATTGAATCATTCCTTTAACTTCATCCAAATCACTACTATCTCTAAAAGCAGATTCTGTTAGCTCCATCAACCAACTTCTAATCACAGAGCCATTGTTCCACACTTTTGCTACTTTTTCATAATCTAAATCAAACTGGCTTTCTTTGAGTATTTCAAACCCCTCACCTATTGCTTGCATCATTCCATATTCCACGCCATTGTGAACCATTTTCGTATAGTGACCAGAGCCTACACGCCCACAATGCAAATATCCATTTCCAACACAGATATCACTAAATATCGGCTCAATATATTCAAAAACCTCATCCTCTGCGCCCACCATCGCACATGCGCCATGTCTTGCTCCAGCAATCCCGCCACTTGTACCCGCATCAACAAAATCAATAGCTTTTGCTTTAAACTTTTCATATCTTGCTAATGTATCATTAAAGTTTGAGTTTCCACCGTCGATTATAATATCGTTTTTGTTTAAAAGTGGCATAATTTTATCGAGTACACCCTGCGTCACCTGACCGCTTTGCACCATCAACCATATCACTCGTCTACCTTTTAATTTTCTAACTAATTCCTCTTCACTATAAGCGCCCTGTGCATTTTTACAAATAAGGGCTTTTACCTTTTGCTTATTGGTATCAAGTCCTATAACATAATGTCCATGTTCTATAAGATTTAAAGCTAAATTAAAACCCATTTTTCCTAAACCAATTATTCCTATTTGCATAACAACACCTCGCTATTTATTAATATTGCTTTTTTCTATTATCATATTAACATAATCCTTATAATATCTGGGCTGATTTTTTTATTTTGCAATAATATTACTTACTTTACTTATGCACTTATATTACAATTTTGAGCAAATAAAAAGGCAACACTCATGCATTACCTTAAATTTAAACATTATAATTTTCTTAATTTCATTCGACATTATCTTTATAAAATTTATCATATTGATATTTATTTGCTTTTTTCAAAGCATAATATGCCTGTTTATTTTTATACATTCGACAATCTGCAACATTAAACTTTTCGTCAAAATCATCATCATAATTTAACGCACTATACCCAAGCGATATATTTACGTCAAAATCAAATTTTGAAACAGCTAAGATTTTTTTATTAATCCGTTTAACGATATTATCCATTTCTTGCTCACAAATATTTGAAAAAAGCAGAATAAACTCATCTCCACCATACCTTACCAAATAATCATCGCTTCTAATGACCTCGTTCAAAACACATGCAACTGCTTTTATAACCTCATCGCCAACAAGATGTCCATATTTATCATTGATAATTTTTAGTCCATTAATATCAACCACCATAACCGTATGATGTTTAAATATATGCCGCATATTGATCTGCCAAAAATCTAAAAACCGTCTAGATCTTGCACATGTTAACTTGTCCGCATACACCAAACTTCGATACTCATCACGACTCTTTTCGATTGTTCCTGTTCGCCTTATTGCTACTATATATATAACCAAATACATAAGTAACATGATTGATATAATTATTGTAAAAAAGATATAGATTGTACTTCTCACAAGTTTTTGAACTTCCTCAAAAACATTCGTATTTTTTGTTTTTACAACAAAGTTTTTTCCATCATCAATACCGATAACAACGCTGATATTGGTATCATCCTGATATGCAAGCATACCGTCTTGATCAAGTATTTTCTCTTTTCCTTTTATATATTCGTTTAACTCATCATCTAAAATAATATATGTATAATATATATCTTCATCAGAAAAATCATATTCATCAGAAAGGTTAAACAACAATACGTTAAATCCAACAACTTGCAAACCGTTATATATTGGAATAGAAACTCGGTATAATTTTTCCATATCAGCATCAATAATCTCTGTTTCTATATCAGTTGGTTCCTCTCCTTGCCAGTTGATATTATATACATCATAATCAATTTCAACAATCTCAGTTTCGGCATCTATTGGTTCATCTAATCGCCAACAGATATTATATACATCATATCGATAATTACGATACTTGATAATCTGCTCCTTATCTACATAAAGCGTTGATGCCATCAAATTGTCCAACACTTCAACACCAGCAGTATACTCACTAAATACGGAATAATATAATTGTGTCCTTGTAATATTGTCATACCTATAATCAACAATCGCTTCTTTAACATCGGATCTGCTAGAAATGCTTTTACCCTCTACGATAAATTTTTCCATCTGATTATCGAACATTGTTTTTCTAGTCTTAACTACCTGCGTATAATTTTCAATTACTCTTTCATTCAGAGCATTCGAAAGTGGAATCATAACAAAAAAAACTACAACAATTATCAAGACCAAAAAAGTCACGATAAATACATAGTTAAGCTTGGAATAAAACTTTTTCATATATACGTCCTTGTTAAAAAGAAATCACGATATCGTTTGGAAAATTTTAAATATTAATATAATATTATCACAAATATATAAATAATCAAATAGCATTTCAATATATATCAAACCCCGAACACTTAATTTGTGTTTTGCTAAATTAAAAAACCTAACTGAAATCACTTTTTCAATCATGTGATTCCAGTTAGGCTATATTAAAAATTATTCGGCTATTCGTAAAATATCTAAAGTTTTTCTCTATATGGTACTACTATAAAATCAACCTTTCCTCTATGATCATCAGGCATTTCATATCTCTTTATAATTTTACTATTTGATAAAACAAATATTTTACGTTCACTTTTATCAGAAATTCGTTTTGAAAGTCCTGACCTGATCATTATCTCAGCTTTATAAGTACCAGTTTTTAAATTTTTAAGTTCAACTCTAAACGCTTCATCATCCTTCCCTCTAAATCTAAAACTACTTTTCTTTCTTTTCTTAAATCCATCATCGGTCTTGTCATAATATGTGATAACAACATTATTTAGCAATAATAATAAAAGCAACAATGGCCACCATATTAATTTTTTAATAACTTTAACAGGTGCATTTTCAGGTAGTAGATTTTCCAAAATACGCTCAATCTCTTCACCTTTTTCATCCTCTTGCACATCCACTTCTTCTTGATTCACTTGTGCACTTGTCGCCATATCAGTTGTTACTTGAGTTTTATCCGTAGATATTGTCGGCTTTAAAAGACTTGCTTGTGTATCATCCGATTCCTGATCTGGCTCTTGTTCATCATCTTCATCAGACGAAGAATCTGTTTCTAGTCTAACTACAAAGTCAGCAATATATGAGATATTCCCCGTTACTTGTGAAACATTAGGAGTCCATCCATCAAAAATGTGTATATATTGCCCTACCGGATCTTTTGTTGGAGTTTGTCCATCATAGCTTGGCATCTGCCCATATGGAACACTCAAATCTTCTTCCAACAAATAACCATTCCAGTCTAACCATTTTACTTTATACTTGTTAATTTCACTCGAATATTGCGCTTTATAAATAACATCTCCTGTTGCTTGCGAAATCTCTTTGTCCCACCCAGAAAAAGTATATTTGTATTTTGCTGTTGAACTCCTTTTTGGAGTTTGTCCATCATACTGAGGTGTCTGTCCATATGGAACATTCAAATCTTCTTCCAAGACATCATCATCCCAATCAACCCATATTACACTATGCTCATTAATTTCGCTCGAGTATTGCGCTTTATATGTAACATCTCCTGTTGCTTGCACAACTTGTGGATTCCATCCAGAAAAAGTATATGTATACTGTTCTGTTGTAGCCCTTATCGGAGTCTGACCATCATAATTAGGAGTTTGTCCATACGCAACATTTAAATCATCTTCTAGTACATCATCATTCCAGTTAACCCATTTTACATTATACTCATTGACAACACTTTTAAATACAGCCTTATATGTAATATCCTCTGTTGCTTGCACAACTTGTGGATTCCATCCAGAAAAAATATAAGTATACTGATCTGTCGCATCTCTTGTTGGAGTTTGTCCATCATACTTCGCAACTTGTCCATATGGAACTTCTAAATCTTCTTCCAATATATCATCATTCCAGTTAGCCCATTTTATTGTATACGTATTAACATCACAAAAGTATTGTGCAACATATGTTATATTTTTGCTCGCCTGTGAAACTTGTGGACTCCACCCAATAAAATTATATGTACCACGCTCTGTTTCTTCTTTTGTTGGCGTCTGTCCATCGTATTGCGGCAGCACCCCATGTGCAACATTTGAATCAATTTCTAAAACTTCGCCATTTTCATTTTCCCATATTATTTCATACCTTGGACAATATCCAAAATATACTGTCTTTATATTGTCATCAACTGTCAAGCTTGCACTTGTTGCACCAAAACTGTCATGTAAGTAATATGCCACATCATTAAAATTGCAACTTGCATCTGGTGTTATTTCATAACTAGCAGGAATATCTAAAGCTTCACTTTCATCTTTAGTATATCTAAAAGCCGAAATCTGCTGTGCTTGCACTTCACTAGGTACAACTTCATTTAAACTATTAACAGGCTCACCTATTTCATTAACACGATAATAAACTACATTGACAACACCTTTGCCACTACTGACATATGGAATTGTAAAGTCCCCAGAACTTCCATCTTCAAACCCATTTTTAACCAAACCCTCAGTTCCATCCACACCTGTATATTCAATAATCGTATCTTTATTTGTTGGATAAGTTTTTGCTGGATCAACATCGGATAAAACAGTAACATAGTACATCAGTTTTTCACCCTTAGGTGTAACTTCATCGTCCTCGTATTGCTCTGCAACTAATGGTAACTTCCATGTAAGAGTATATTTATTATCACTTTCGTTTTGAGCGAATATAATTTCTCCACTTGTCACAACAACATCCGCTATACTTGGATCAGTTCCCACTGCCCATGTCGGACTTGCACCATCGATTTCCAACTCAACATAATCACTCATAGGATCAGAAACTACAACATCACTCGCCGCACAAATAATCTTAGTACCGATAGAATTAAATACTTGTGTAAGCTCTCCTTTAGATGCAGCATAATAAGAATCTCCGCTAGAACAATTTTTCAATACACTAGCAGCATTAGGATCATCCAAAATCCTAAATCCAACAGAATAAACATCTATTCCTTGATCTTTTATAAGCTTTGCTTCGTATATTGCTTGAGTTCCATGATTATCACTATATTTAAATGTTTGTGTATGAGCTTGTTCACATGTGTGATCATAAGAAAAGACTTCAACATCATATGAGTCTCCATCTCCAATTAAAACATTATAGTCTATCTGATTTTGAAATGTGATATCGTCTGCATTTATTTCACTTGGTGACCAAGCATCAGTATCATGATTATGAACTGGTTGAAATGATGTTTTTATTTCATAAATTGGTTTATGACTAAATGTAGGTTCTCCATCTGACATGATAATAACATTCTTATTATCAGCATTGCTAGATTCCATCAACTTTCTAGCTTCCCATAAACCGCCATGAAGGTTTGTACCTCCAGCAGCTCCAATTGTATCTATTGCAGTGTTAAGTAACGCCACATCATCACTATAATCACAAAGCACACCCGCCGTCCCATTAGATCCACTTCCATTAATCGAAACTATTGCGATGCGCACTTTAGTGCTATCTTTTTCTAGTAGATTTGAAACAAAAGACTTTGCAGCATCTTTCAGCTCTCCAACGCTACCTTCCATGCTACCTGAATCATCTAAAATCAAAACAACATCCGAAGTTGTTGTTACATTTTTACCCATTACTTCTAATTCAATAATATACCTACCAGCAGTAGCTGTACCCATAGCTTCTTTTGTAACATAAACAGCCCCTTGATTCGGCCACTCGTTACTCTGCTCAGTGCTTGGCTCTAAGCTCTCAGTTTGTGCAACTGTCGGCTCTTGTGCAAAACCAGTCGTTAATAGCATCATAAAAAGCATAACCATTATAATTACTTTGGCTAAAGATCTCATACCCCGCATTTTGTTATCTCGCTTTCGATACATATATGTAAAATTTGATTCTACTAAAATATGTTTTAACCGTTATATGTATGTATTAAAAATATTGATTAATAAGAATGTGGCAACCGGACTGTCATAACGTGAGTGAATTAGACTCCTAGCTTTGCGTCTCTGCCTTTCGACAGGTTTGCATTTCACTATAAAAATTTACACTTGAATAAAGTATATACATTTTGCAACCTTGTGTCAATTGAAAATGTGTAAAATATAACAATGTATATTATCTTAAACCTTACTATCTAATACTAAGAATATTTTACTCGTATCTCTGATTTTTTGTGCGAAAAAAATCATTTTTATACACAAATTCCATATAGACAATATAATATCTATGTAGTATAATATATCTATAAATTATGCTTTATACAGCATTACATAATACCATTTAGGGAAGAATCCCCTAGAAGCTTAAAATTCTAAATAATCTTTAGTTTTTTGCTTCAAATGATAATAGCAAAACTTAGGAAACTAAGTGACGCAAAGTTATTGGGTCTAAACACGAAAGTGTATGATCGCCAGACTACCAAAAGGAGCTAAAATGAAAAAGATATTAGGATTTTTTATTATTTCAATACTATTAACAATCTTATTCACCACATGTTTTTATAACGATCAATCATCAACTTATAATATTGAAGACAATAAAATTCCTCAAGCAAATTCAACTAAAACTAGCTCTTTACAAGCAAGCCATACAATCGAGTATTCTGATACAAATTTCGATGGAGATTTTAATGTACAATTTAGCGATATTGTAGATGGCGTTATAACTGTTAATATCGATATCGATACAGATAAGGTTTTAAAAATAAAATCTGCAAAAGGTGATGAAGTAATCTATTATGATGTTGATGAAAAAAGATCTTTAAAAATCCCTCTACAAATGGGAAGCGGTATTTACGAGATAAGCTTGTTCATAAACAAATCTGGCACAGATTATGTAAAATTATTTAGCAGTGAAATTAAAGTGGAATCAAGCGATAGCAACAAAGCTTTTTTAAGCTCTAATGAAGTCGTTAATTTTGAAGATTCTTCAAATATAGAAGCTATTACTAATAAACTTGTCAAAGGAAAAACAGATGCTCAAGCATTTGATGAAATATACAATTTCGTTGTTCGCAACTTCGATTATGATTATACCAAATCTGAAGAATTATCTGGCAAATATGTTCCTGACTTAGACGAAGTCTTAGAAAATGGAAATGGAATCTGCTATGACTATTCAGCTGTTACAGCTTCAATGCTACGCATTGCAGGCATCCCAACAAAATTAGTTATGGGATATAGATCTGACACAGACATCTATCATGCATGGAACGAAGTTTTAATAGATGGTGAATGGAAAGTAATCGACACCACTTGGGACAGCGTTAAACTATCTAATGGCGAAAAGATAAGCAAACTTAAAGACTCAACAATGTATACCGTTGTAAAGTATTTTTAATATAAAATGTATCTCCTTGAATAAATCAAGTTATTAAACTTGACTAAACAATTTCTTCATTTTTAATTAGCATTTGAGCATCAGCTCAAATGCTTTTTATATCCCCTTATTTACTCAAAACAAATTTTTTTCATCAAATTCCTCTAAATGTTATGTTATCGAAGCCAATAGGCAATACTAACCTAATACACCATTTATTTCGTTTGTAATAATATCGTGATATGTTATCATTTTATTATATTAGAAAACAAAATCGGCAACAATAACAATAAATGAACTATTTTTTGCACATAGATAATAAATATATAATGGAAAGCCAACTGGACTTTTAAATCGGCTAGGCAAAGAGAGGAAATATATTGTCTAAAAAAAAGAACAAGAGCAACCACAATAAACAGCTAATGCACCATGAATCTGACGACAAAGCTGTACTCATCAATAAAGAGGACATCATATCTGATAAGAAAAACCTTCATCAAGATAGTCTATTAGATGAGTCAAATAATAATTCAGCTAAAGACCCGATACAAGAAAATGACAATAATCTTGTGAAGAAAGATGACACTCCAGTTGCAGATTCAGCAGATGATAATATTGAAGATATTGAAATAAATGCTGATAATGTTGAAGCAGACAATAACGATATCAGTTTAGTCGAGCCCATCACTGACACAGCAGATATTCATGATGATAAGGATAATAAGCAAGACAATTCCACAATAAATATTACCCCTACCACTCAACAACTTCCAGTTCTTGTACATGATAATATTGTTCCAAGCAAAAAGACAATAAATAAGAAGCGAAAAAAAATTATTCTTTTAAGCACTTTAATACCCTTAACAATAATTATTATAGTTGCATCTTTTATCTTTTATTTTAATCAAAAATATGAGCGAGTTTTGAATACTGATACATTTTACGATGGAATTTATATCAACGATATACATGTAGGCGGTCTAAGTAAAAACCAAGCTGTGGTTTTGATAAACGATAAACACGAAAAAAACGAAGCTAAAATCATAGTCACAGTTAGATGGGAATATGAGACGCATTTTTTTACAAGCAAAGATGTAGATATCACTTATGATACCCAATCAATTATCGAAACGGCCTTTGATATGGCAAGACAAGGCACCAATAAAGATCGATATAAGCAATTAAGACAGTTTGAAAAGGAAAACATAAAACTCTATACAACTAGGACAATAGATCTAGGTCCAATCGAATATGACGTCAGACAAATTGCACTTTCAAAAGATCAATCTGCACAGGAGTCAGCGGTTATCTTTAATCCAGATACCTCACTACCAACCGAAGAATGGTTTGAATATACAGACTCAGTTATCGGCATCGAAACAAACGATCAAGCATTGTGGGAAGATGTTGTAAAAGAATTTGAAAATGAAACATATGGCATCGTTGAAGTTCAACATTGGGAAATACTACCATCAGAAGATATCGATTTAAAGGAGATAACCAAAGAGATAACATCCTTTACATCTACTCAGTCAAAAAACTCAAATAGAGAATTCAATATCGCTTTGGCTTGCGCAGCAATAAACGGCACAGTACTTATGCCAGATGAAGTTTTTTCCATGAATGATACAACAGGTGAAAGAACAGTGGCAAAAGGGTATCGAGAGGCTAACACAATTGTCGGTGGTAATGAATTAATTCCTGGTATTGCTGGTGGGGTCTGTCAAGTTTCAGGCACTTTATATAATGCAGCCTTTAGGGCAAACCTAGAAATCGTTGAACGAAGTCATCACTCTTTTGAATTAGGATATCTTTCTAGAGGAAGAGACGCAACTGTTGATTATGGCTCTTATGACTTGCAATTTAAAAACAATACTGAATATCCGATATACATTTCAATGTACACTAAAGGTCTTACCGTTTATGCCAAGATATTTGGCGCACCACTATCGGATTGCGATTATATCGATATGTATGTAAAAACAACCAAAACAACCCCTATCGGCGATCCAATTTATGTTAAAGATTCGTCCCTAACAGCAGGTTCAGAGCCAAAATATATCGATGGACGCAAAGGAATCGTCTGTGAAGTATACAAGGTGTTTTTAGATGAAGATGGAAAAGAGATGTCAAAAGAATATGCATATAAAGACGTTTATAGATATTATCCACCAGAATTAAGAGTAAATCCAGATGATTATGAGGGCTATGTAAATCCAACCCCTACGCCTGACGAGACAAATCGCTCTAGCTTTTTTAATCGTAGCTAATTTGCATTTTGACAAATAAAAAAGATAGCTGATATATAAATCCAATCAACTACCTGTGTATATATTTTGCTATTTATTTTTTAACCTCTACGTCACCTTTATTAGTTATTCCTTTAAATAGCATATTTAAGTTTTCATTATTAGCAGTGATTTTTGGAATAATCGTACCCTCTAAACCCTTACAAATAATAGCACCTATTAATCCCCAAAATGTAGAAGTAAGCGCTGTCATAAAATTATTTGATATTACTTGCGAACTAAATTCATTTATATTCATCAAAGAAATAACAGTACCCAAAATTCCCAATAGAGGCAAAATGCTTGTTATTGAAACAAAAGCCTGATAATATTTATCCTCTTTACCTTGGCTTTTTTTAAGTTCGTTTAAATCCAGTTTATCTTTATCTTTTTTTAGAGTCTTTAGAATTTCATCAACAGATAAATATCTCACCTGTACGAGTTTCCTGTTAAGCCCCTCCGAAATAGTTTTTAATTTTGTATAAATGAAAGCAATATTTATGACAATAAGAATAATGACTATTAAATCAAAACCAAAAATATTACTTATTATTGCTTGGATCATCTTAAATTCCTCCTTATGCACATGCCATATAGTTTATCATATACTATTATTTAAAACAAACCTAGCCTTTCAAACATTGTTTTGCACAAGTCAATAATGATCTATATTTTGTGATTAGTATGGATATTATGTCAATTTCACCTTATATACATGGCTCTTAAAAATAATCTTTAACCACCCTCATAATAATTCATTACGCAATCCATCTAATCTAAGCAATAATTAATATTACGTCTAGTTTATCTATATAGTTCAAATTCCTTCAGATAATCCCTGACAAATTTACCAAAAAAACCATCTGCTGAAATATGACCAAATAAATCCAACATTTCATAACCTTCGGGTTGCACTGATATCCACTCTACACCCTCGAGATAAATTTCGCCAGTACTTATATCTAAAAAACCATACATTTGATATGCACCACTTTTTGCCACTGTATTGCTATTATCAGGAGCAAATTGCAAATATGCATCTACATAATATACGAGTTCATCACTTGTTTCACCAAGCCCAGCAATCTCAATACTAAGTAGCATTTGACCTGATTTATTCATATAGCCACCATACCAATATCCAATATAATCTTCATATAAATCCACATCAAAATCTTGCGTTGAATCTGATTGCCCAATATTTTTGTATGCCATATAAACATTATTAGAGTTTTCGAAATCATAATATTCTGTCATGTAATCTTCAATCTTTTCAAATAACTTCCCATCATAATAAAAGTACTCTTCCGATGAAAATTCAATAGAAATATCTTTGCCATCTACGCTCCAATGCTTATAATAGTCATCAGTACCTTCATTAAGTACAAGCACCCCATCTGCCCACAATTCAAAACCAGGGTCAAGCTGCCCTTCATATCTGCGTCCATCATAGTATTCAACAAACTCAAGATTTTCATCATAAAACTCATCCGCCTGCCAAACACCAAGCAACATTTGTTCATCAACACTATCTCGCATGTTATAAACTACGTCTTCTTGCGACTTATCTTCTTCTTGTGTATTTTCAGCTACTTCACCTACTTCAGTTTCTTTAGCTACTTGTGGCTCTTTATCTTCTATCAATCCAACATCTTGCTTTTCTATATTATTATCGCTATCGTCAATTTCATCATCTTTGTCATTCAATCGTTCATTTTTAATCTCATCAAAGTCAGCAGTGCTGGATGTTTCTATTGTTTTATCAAAAGCACCAAAAAGTATTGCAACAAGAACAATAGTCAAAACGCCAACTATACTTAAAACAATTACCAAGATCTTCGCTTCATTACTTCTAGACTTTCCTGCTCCTTCATTGTGCATATTTGAAGGCACTACATTCGGATTTATTGGTTGGTTAACCTCATCATCCATTACAGCACCACACTTATAGCAAAAACGAGCACCATCCTCCAAATTGTTTCCACATTTATTACAAATCATATCTATACCCCAACCTTTACTTTAAAAAATTCATATAGAACATCCAAACAATCATCTTAAAATAGTCTTCTTATATTATATCATATTATATGATATTTCATAATAGTGGGTACAAAAACATCATATAGAATTTGGAAATAGTCTAATTCCAAACAAACTATTAACATCATTTTAACCTGTTGAAATTTATGCTTAATAGCCTTAAAATGAATACATCCGAACTATTGTTCAATGTTTAAAAAAAACGTAAATAAAACACCTAAATCTTAGATTTACCTTTAAAACATACTCTATATATGGTATTGTATGAAAAATCAGATTTAACATTATGCCCATAAAATCAGGCATAAATGTATAAATTCTACACTATTTCAAATAGGTGTAACGAACGGATAATTGAAAGCAACGTGGAGGATATTAATGAAACCAATAAACGAAAAAATAGAAGCTTTGAAGAAAAAGCACAACGTCCTTATTCTGGCTCACTTCTACCAACCTGATAATGTACAAGAAGTTGCAGATATGATTGGAGATTCATATGGGCTTGCAAAAAAATCTGCTGAGAATGATGCAGACGTAATCTTGTTCTGTGGCGTTGAGTTTATGGCTGAAAGTGCAAAGATTTTAAGCCCACAAAAAACTGTGTTATTACCAGAAATGAAAGCTGGTTGTCCAATGGCAGACATGGTTACAGCCGAGGATGTTATTGAAATAAAAGCAAAATACCCAGATGCGGCGGTTGCCTGTTATGTTAATACAACGGCAGAAGTAAAAGCTGAATGTGATGTTTGTGTAACATCATCTAATGCAGTTACAATAGTAAACTCTCTTGAAGCAAAGCGAGTTATTTTCTTACCAGACAAAAATTTGGCTCACTATGTAAGCACACAATGTGATAAAGAGATTATCCCATATGCTGGATATTGCAATGTTCACAATAGAATATTGCCAGAAGAAATCGAGCAGGTAAAATCAGAAAACCCTGGGGTTGATTTCTTAGTCCACCCAGAGTGTACAAAAGAAGTATTGGCTCTTGCTGACTTTATCGGAAGCACAGCGCAAATAATCGACTATGCAACAAAATCAGATGAGAAAAAATTCATTATTGGAACTGAAAAAGGAATCATCCACAAGCTCAAGCAAAACAATCCTGATAAAGAGTTTATCCTTGCATCGGAAAGATTCATATGTGCTAACATGAAGAAAAACAGCTTGGAAAAAGTTCTAAAATGCTTAGAGAATTTTGACAACGGTAGCACAGAAAATATTGTTGAATTGGATAACGATATCATAATAAAAGCTAAAAAAAGCTTAGATAAAATGTTAGAGATTGGTGGCTAAATAATATAATCATGAAACGATATTTATTTGAAGGAAATATTAGCACATTTGAAACCCACGAGATTGATGTTGCTGTTATAGGCAGCGGCATTGCTGGTCTATATGCGGCATATAACTTAGACCATAAGTTATCATGTGCAATTTTCACAAAAGAACATCCGAATACAAGTGCTTCATCACTTGCCCAAGGCGGCATCGCAGTTGTAATCGAAAGTGATGATAAATTTGAATACCATTTTGAAGATACTCTAAGAGCTGGTTGTGGCGTTAATGATAAAGACGCAGTTCAAACAATTGTAGAAGAAGGTCCTTGGGATATAAATAAACTTTTATCCTTGGGCATAAACTTCGATACGGATGATAATGGACAACTAAAAGTTACTATGGAAGGCGGACATGGAAAACGTCGTATACTTCATAGTGGCGGAGATGCAACAGGCAAAGAGATTGTAAGAATCTTGAATGAGCTTGTTGGTAAAAGCGATAATGTAGAAACACTTCGTGATTTTTTCGTTGTGGATATTGTTACCGATGAAAAAGATCAAGTTTGCGGATTAGTTTGTTTTAAAGATGGTTACCACTATTTCAAAACAAACCATGTAATAATAGCCGCAGGTGGTATGGGTCAAATATACCGCTATACAACAAACCCAAGCGTTGCAACAGGCGACGGAATGGCAATGGCAAAACGTGCTGGGGCTGCGTTAAAAGATATGGAGTTTGTGCAGTTTCATCCAACAGGCTTTTATAGTGAAAAAAGCAGAAACAATCAATGCTTTTTAATCTCAGAAGCAGTTCGTGGTGAGGGCGGTCTACTCTACAATGATAAAGACGAGCGATATATGGTCGGACGCCATGAGCGTGCAGAGCTTGCCCCACGGGATATCGTTGCAAGAGAAAACTATATCGAGATCGAAAATCAAGCAAGTCCATATGTAAACCTCGATATAAGCTTTAAAGGAAAAGAATATCTAGAAAAACGATTCCCAACAATATATAAGACATGCTTAGAATACGGCGTTGATATTTCCAAGCAACCAATACCAGTTGGTCCAGTTCAACATTATATAATGGGTGGTATAAAGTCTGACCTTGATGGTAACACAAACATCTCTGGTCTTTATGTTTGCGGAGAAGCGGCATGTACTGGCGTTCATGGTGCAAATAGACTAGCAAGCAACTCAACTTTGGAATGTCTTGTATTTGGAAGAAGATGTGGTAAAACAGTCAATGAAAAATTCGAAGAGCTCACTTCTGGCTTTCCAGTTATAAATACCGACGAAGAGAACACGCTAAAATATAGCGCATCAGAAATCTCTGATCTTAAAAATGTATTAAAAGGGATTATGATTAAATATTGCGGCATAACAAGAAGCGAAAAATATCTAAGAATTGGTCTTAGAAAACTCAACTTGTTGGAAAAACAAACCGAGGAAATAAAACTAAGCACAGTACAATCAATGGAACTATATAATATGATCGCAGTATCAAAGAGCATCTTTGAAGCAGCGATATCAAGAAAAATTTCAATAGGTGCACATTACAGGGAGGATAGCAATGATAGATAAGGATATTTTACAAAATTTTATAAAGAGAAGTTTTGCCGAGGACGTCGGAACAGGTGATATCACAACGATAAGCACAGTTCCACAAGGCACAAAAATCACAGGTAAATTCATAGCAAAAGAAACTGGAATTATCTGCGGATTGGATATAGCTAAAACTGTTTTTGATTACACAGACAGTGAAATCAAATTAAGCTTTGACTTTTCTGATGGTGATTTAGTTAAAAAAGGCGATATCATCGGAGAAATTTCTGGAGAAGCAATCTCTGTTTTAACTGGAGAAAGATTGGCTCTTAATTTAATGCAAAGATTATCTGGGATTGCGACTAACACTAACGAGGCTGTAAAAAAAATTAGTGACTATAAGGCAAAAATTGTTGATACTAGAAAAACAACACCTGGATTAAGAGTTTTTGAAAAATATGCAGTAAAAACTGGTGGCGGACATAATCACCGTTTTAATTTGGCTGATGGTATTCTCATTAAAGACAATCACATCAAAGCTGCTGGTAGCATTGCTAAAGCAGTTCAAGGCGCAAAAGATAACGCACCACATACTCTAAAAATCGAAGTTGAAGTCGAATCAATCGATCAAATGAACGAAGCTTTAGATGCTGGCGCTGATATAATCATGCTGGATAACATGGACAATGCAACAATGACAAAAGCCGTTGAAATCAACGCTGGTCGTGCAATTTTAGAAGCGTCTGGAAATATGGGCGAAAAAGATTTACAATCAGTTGCTAAAACTGGCATCGATATAATCTCAATCGGAGCACTTACTCACTCAGTAAAAGCTTTGGATATAAGCCTAAAATTCAACTAAAATAATAACAATCTTTTAAAAAACAAAAAGCCCAAAAGCTATTATGCTTGTGGGCTTTTCTAAAATAAGTTGAAAGAAACAATAGTTTCTTGGTTGTTGGTTTTCTAATAAATACAAAATATAAATTTTATATTACCTAATATTATATTCGCATCAAATTGTCCAGTATTACGCTGGTAATATATTCAATATACTCTCTACCCTTATACGCGGAATATCATCCAATATTACCTCTAATTACATTCACGTCAAAGTGTCCAGCTTCAAGCTAGCAACTCATTAAATATACATTCCACCGAAATACACGGAATAATATTTTATACTACCTCATATAACATTCGCGTCAAAGTGTCTAGTATTACGCTGGTAACTCATTAGATATACTCTAACTATCTCAATACGCGGAATAATATTTTATACTATCCCATATAACATTCGCGTCAATAGGTCCAGCGTTACGCTGGCTGGTTAGAAGTATCTCTTTAGAAGACCGAAGAACGCCTTTCCGTGCCTTGCTTCATCCTTAGCCATCTCATGTACTGTATCATGAACAGCATCATATCCAAGCTCTTTAGCCTTCTTAGCAATCGCCATCTTACCAGCAGTTGCACCATACTCTGCTTCTGAACGCAGCTCTAAATTTTTCTTTGTATCAGCATATACCACTTCACCTAACATCTCAGCAAACTTTGCAGCATGCTCTGCTTCTTCAAACGCAATTCTCTTATATGCCTCAGCAATCTCAGGGAATCCTTCTCTGTCAGCTTGTCTACTCATTGCAAGATACATACCAACTTCGGTACACTCACCCATAAAATTATCCTTTAACCCTTGAACAATTTCCTCATCCAAACCTTGTGCAACACCGATTACGTGCTCAGCAGCCCAAACTTTTTCACCAGCAGCCTTAGCAAATTTATCTTTAGCAGCTCCACATTGAGGGCATTTATCTGGTGCTGACCCCTCTGAAACATAACCACAAACTCCACATACGTACTTTTCCATTTTGTTAATTCTCCTTGTCTGTTTAAATTTATTTTTGTTTTTCTAACTTCTTCATTGACATGATTATAGCATAATCCCTAGCAGTTTACTAGGGATTTATTGTGAACAAAGTATGAACATTTCCACTATATGTAACAAAATAAAAAATGCCCTGTAAATAGTATTTAAAATACTATTTACAGGGCAAAATAAGTCCTTTGCTTTAAAATATTATTTGCTCTAATTACTCATATCACCCAAATACGCCCAATGCCAAGGTTCAATTAAATAATTATAAAAACCATATTCATGTCCATGCTCGTTTAAAAACTTATATAACTCGGTCTCAAAAAAAGTCTCTCTATTATAAAAATCCACCGCTACACCATACTGATGATTCGAAAACCCAGGAACATAAGAATATACCTGTCTGTCATAATGCCATGAAGCATTACGACTTTTTGCAACCGATTCCCCATTACCTTGACTATAAAGCCTCCATTGAAACTCATAATCACGATAGGTTGTGCTTGTCATAAACACTCTTCCTGTTGCTCTATATGCATCAATTAACATATAAGAATAAGCAACCATAGTATTCACAGTAATCTCATTACCATTCTCAGACCCTGCCAAAGTTATAAGCCTTTGACCTGGCTTTGCAACATCAATCAGAAAATCCTTAGCATCTTTAGAAAACAAAGCCTTGTTCTTTGCAGCATGTTGGTTTAGCCTAACTTCTAAACTATCCGCAGTCAAACCTTTATCATATTCATCTTTATATAATTGTTCAAACTCTGGAGTATCAATATCAAAAGGGTATAATTGATAAATCTGCTCAAGCGCATAATTATCCCTTACCAAATCCATAAAATAAGCCTCGATATCAATCCTACCGCCAATATCATCTATAACCGCATAATCACAAAGCTCATAGTCGGCTGGAATAAACGGTTTAATAAGCCTATTGCCTGTCATAGCCAAATCCTTAGACAAGATGTCCTTCATAGCGTTAAGCGTCTTATTATTCGGCACAGCTAGTATATTATCATAATTGACATACCCATCATATGAGTTGAGGCTATATTCAATCTTACAAAGATTCGCTTGCATAAGCGGATCAAAAGTACCAATCTTTCCGCTTTCAAGACCAAGCAAAGATAAACAAGCTTGCGTCTCAAGCAATAATTTACTTTCGTCATCTTTGATACTATCATCTATTTCATCAAAAATATATTTATCAATATCAGCTAAATCAACAATTCGCGTTGGAGTAATAAACACATACTCCTCGTCAAAAACCTTTTTCTTATCATCCACGGTTCCAGTAACAGAGATCGTATATTCAGTAGATTCCAAAAGATTATCAAAAATAGCATATCCCTTACCATCATATATATCAGCTTTCTCGTTAAAAACATTTTTACCATCTTTATCAGAAATTGCAACATCATACTTTGATGGCAAAGCCACTCCAGCTTCAAGTATATTGACTTCAAACGACACAACAACCCAACTACAACCATGCATCTCAGGCTTGCTATAAAGCACTTGATATTCCTTTACTGGAACAACAACTTCGGCTGCTTGTTCTTGCTCAGAGCTTAAATCTTTTGTTTCTTCTATTTTCTTATCAATGCTGGCTTGCTTACATGAAACCGTAAAAAAACCAATACAATCAATAATACAATTCTTATTTTCATTATTATCACTTACCTATAAAAAATCTATTCATCCATCAAAGGTTCTGCTAATTGGGTCGATTCAATAATGCTATCGTCAATAGCCACTCCTAAATATGTCCAATGCCAAGGCTCGAGTGCATAGTTATAAAAACCATACTTATTTGCATTTGCTTCTAGATACTTATACGCTTCACTTTCAATAAACACAGATTGTGCTGGTTGAAAATCAATAGCAACCGCAAATTGATGGTTAGAATATCCAGGAACATAAGAAACAATCTGGCGCTCTAAATGCCAATCACCACTTCTTGCCATTGCATATTCTTTACCATTCTCGCGTGTATATTTGTCCCATTGAACCTCACATGATCTATAAGAGTTATTAACAGTAAGTTCTAATCCTGTCAATTCTCTATACTCTTCATACATATATGAAAACGAAACCATAGTCGGAGCCAAAAGTGAATCTTTAGAATATCTTCCACTCTCACTATATAAATATATTCTTTTTTCCTCTAAAACCGCAACTTCCTCAAGCCACCGAGAACAGTAATTTGCAAAGAAAACTTTGTTTTTTGCTGCAATACTCTCATATAATTCGTCACCACTCAATTTAAAAGTATCTTTGTGAAACTCTTTTTTTAACTCTTTGAGTTCATCAGACCCCTCGGTCAATTTTCCATTGATAAGATCGGCATATTTTGTTTGAAACTCTGGTGTGTCTACCACATATGGATATTCAACAAAATAAGCCTGTCCGTTTTGATCAGATCTCATAGCATCAAAAACATAATCTTCACTGCTAATCTGACCACCATGATGATCATATTTTGCATAGTCCGTCATAGAATATGCACTGATAGTAAAAGGTTTGACTAAGTCACTCTTTTTTATATTTTTATCAACACTCATTATATCTTTTAACAGCGCAATGGATTCCTTTGTCGGTGCTTCATTTATATTATTCCAAAAAACAAAATCTCCATATGAATTTAAGCTATAATCGATCATAACTTGATTGGTCTGAGTAAATGTTTCCAGCCTTCCATAAACAGGAACATCCATGCCTAATAGCTGCATAACAGCTTGAGTTTCATAAAGAATCTGATTGTCCTTGCTTAACGCTCCAACAGTTCTTCCACAAGCATCTTCCAAAAGATCCTCGATTTCGCTTATAGATACACATCGCTTTGGAGTGCTAAATTGAAACACTTGCTCCGCTTGCTCAATCTGCTCATTATGATTCTTTAAAACCACAACATCATAAGTCTTTTCCGAGCTAAGCCCAACAGCCTTTGCATAAATCTTTTCTTTAAAGAAAACAGCATTCTCTTCTGATATTACTTCTTGCCCATCCAAAACCTTAACAATATATTTATCGTCAATTTGATGTTTGCTCAAAAGTTTTGCACATACAATAACCTGACTAGTTCCATTGATCTGTGGCTCTAAAAACTCTACCGAAAATACATCCGCATATTCAACTATATCAGCTGTGCTTTCGGGCTGTGTTGTTGCTTCACTCGTAGCCTTTGCACTTACTTCAACAACCTCACTCTTTGGTTGCTTGTTTTGATCAAGCATTATAAATAAGACAATACCTACTGCAACGGTAATAATAACTATTCCCAAAACAATACCTAAAATCATGAATTTCTTTTCAATTACATTATGCTTTGTCTTAGCAACCGACCCTCTTAAAGGTGGCTTTTTTATTCCAACTCTTGAGCTGCTCGGTCTTGATACCTTTTTAGACCCAGTTGGTCTAACCGGTCTTGTAGCCCCACGTTTTGTATTTAAAGATTTAATCTCTCTTCCACCAGATGCATTTCTTTTTTGTCTCATAGATAAATAACTACCCTTTTAATATTTTAATATGTATTTTTCTGTTTCTAGGTCCATCATACTCAGCAAAATATATCGATTGCCATGTTCCTAAAACCAGCTCGCCATTGTCAATAATAAGGCTTAACTCTTGTCCAGTAAGTAAAGATTCTGTGTGAGAATCAGAATTACCTTCAAAATGTCTAAATCCTGTTTTTGGCACGATATCATAAAGTGCCTTTTTTAAATCCAACAAAACATCAGGATCACTCTTTTCGTTAATAGTCACCCCAGCTGTTGTATGCGGAATAAAAATGAGTGCAATACCAGATCTAACACCTGATCTATCCACCACTTCTTGAATCCGTCTTGTTATATCAACAAAATCTATCCTTTCTCTTGTGCCAATGCTTATTGTCATTTTCATAATTTTCTACCTCCATAAATTTATAAAAGTAAATTACTTAGACTTCTCCTTCATTCTATATGATAAAACATAAAGCCCATCACTAAGGTGCACATTCTCAACTTCCGCCTTACCTCTACCATCAACATCAATAGGCGCAAAGTTCCATATACCAGTAACTCCACCTTCAATTAGTGTATCAGATATTTCCTGTGCTGCTTCTTTTGGGGTAGATAATATTCCAATATTAATATCATTTTCTTCCAAAAAAGTTTCAAGCTCTTCTAAATGCCTAACTTCAACTTTATTAAGAGTTACTCCAACTCTAGAAGAATCAATATCAAATATTCCTTTTATGCAATAACCTTCAGATGCAAAACTTTTATATTTTGCAAGTGCCTGTCCAATATTACCAGAACCAATAATGACGACATTATAATTACCATCAATAGCCAAAATCTTTTTTATCTCTTCTTTAAGATTTTTGACCGAATATCCATAACCCTGTTGACCAAATCCACCAAAACAGTTAAGATCTCGCCTAATTTGTGATGCATTAAGCGACATACCTTTACTCATTGCTGAAGATGAAATCCTCTCTAAACCCAAAGTTTCCAAATCACAAAGATATCTATAATACTTTGGTAGCCTTCTAATAACTGCTTCTGATATTTTTTCATTCATAATATTTATTTTCCTGTTATACTACAATATTATATAATATCAAGATTTCTATTTAGAAAAAACACTCGATACAGTAGTACAACATTCCTTTCTTGTGATAAATTTATCATTATTGGCATTATATCATCTTATATATGATTTGAGAAGCGTTCAATTTGTAAATTAATCACAAAATCTGATAAAATACGATTCCAAATATACCACTGAAAAAAACGACTATTATCGGTGATATTTTGCATCTAACAACAGCTATGATTGCCATCAGTGCAATAATAACCGCATAAAAATCAATTCTGCTAAAAAAGCTCAAACCCAACGCTTCTTCAGCACTCAAAAGTGCAGTGGGTATAAGTATAACAACAGCCCCAGCTATAAGCCCCAAAACAACTGGTCTTAAAACATACATAGTATTTTTCAATATATTATTATCCTTAAACGCTATATAAAACCTTGCAAGAAGCGATGCTAATATGATTGATGGAAGCATAACCCCCATCGTAGCAAAAATTCCTCCAAATATTCCAAAAGCTTTTACACCAGAAAATGTAGCCGCATTGATTGCAAAAGTTCCTGGGGTAACTTGTGAAACAGCAATAATATCAACCATTTCGCTCATAGTTACAAAAGATTTAGATGTAAGCTCGCTCATGATAAGCGGTATCATAGCATAGCCACCACCAAATGTGAAAAGTCCAATCTTAAAAAATGTCCACATAAGTAAAAGCATATTGACTATCATACTAAACATGCTCCTTTTTAAACAAGTTGGACAAAAGACCAATGATAAGACCAACAAGTATAATATAAACTGTCTTTACATCAAAAACTATTGACGCTATAAAAGATAAGAAAAAAATCGAGATTGTAAAAACATTCTTGTCAATAGGTTTAGACAATCTAATTAAAGCAGAAAAAATCAACGATACAACACAAGCACGAATTCCACGAAGTGCGGCAAATATATAAGGGTTTTGACTAAATTCATTATACAAATAGGTTATTATGGTCAAGATTATTAACGAAGGAAGTGCCAAGCCAAATATCGCCGCTAGTGATCCAACAAAACCTTTTTTTCTATACCCAATGATTATAGATGAGTTAACACTAATCGCCCCAGGTATGGATTGTGAAAGTGCTAATATATCCCCCATCTCATTTGCATCAATATATTTTCTTTTACTGACAAACTCATCTTCAATTAGCGGTATCATAGCATACCCACCTCCAAAAGTGAATGCGCCAATTTTTAACATCGAGAAAAATAATCCTCTAAGCGTCGTCGTCTTATCCATAAATTCCCCTATCAATTAATCATTACTGGTATAAAAGTTTTTATAGAATTATTATATCACTTATCAATAAAAACTTTCAATAATTGCGTGCAAAGCTAATTTTAATAGGATATAATAAATAAAATTGACTTTACACAACATCTCAAGGAGCAATAATGAATAATCTAATGATGATAGGACTTGCAGTTTTACCCACGATCATTTTAGCAACATATCTTTTGTTTATCGATAGATTCGAGCGCGAGCCAATAGGTCTGCTTGTAAAAGTTTTCTTTTTTGGAATATTATGCACAATCCCTACAATAATCGCAGAAAAAATAGGCGAATACTTCAACATCTTTACAGGACTTTTTGGAATAGCTGTGCATGCTTTTATTGTTGTCGCTCTATCAGAAGAATTTTTCAAACGAAGAGTCGTGCTAAAACGTGCTTTTCACCATCCAGCATTCAACGAAAAACTAGACGGCATTATATATTGTAGTTTTGCTTCATTGGGGTTTGCAACAGCCGAAAACATCATGTATATAACATCATTTTACGCGCAAGATCAATCAATATGGATAACAAGAGCACTACTAAGCGTTCCTGCTCATATGCTTTTAGGCATAACTATGGGGTATTTCCTTGCAATGGCAAAGTTTTGTATGGATCCAGCAAAGTGTAAAAAATATATGAGAAAATCCTTAGTTGTTCCAGTAATCCTTCACGGAATTTTTGATTTCATTCTAATGGCAGAGCGTCCGTTTTTGTTTATCTTCTTCATTCCGTTTGTAATCTACCTTTGGATTTCCTCACTCAAAAAGCTAAATGTCTATTATAAAGAATCCAAGCTGCTAAACAGCATATAGGGCGGCTTATGAATATATTATTAACTGGAAAAACACAAGTTGGAAAATCAACAATCATAGAAAAATTCATATCAAACTTTGATGGGACACTTTCTGGTTTTTTAACAAAAAAGCTTGCATACAATGCCAAAGAAAAAGGCATATTTATCTTTGATATAAATGATAAAGTCAGAAAATGCGATGATACAAACCTTGTCGGCATTTGCGGGAAAATGTGTATTAAAGAAAAATTCGATTTGCCTTTTGAAACCATTGGTGTAAATTCGCTTAAAAATAAAGATGTTGATCTGATGATAATGGACGAGATTGGCATGATGGAGCGAGATTGCACCGAGTTTTTAATGCAGATAAACTCTGCACTCAATAGTAAAACACCAGTTCTTGGAGTTATTAAATTAAAAGATCATCCTCTATTAAATAAAATAACAAGCCGTGACGATGTTGTACTTCTTCATATCGATAATAATAACCGTGATGAAATGCTCAAAAAAGTAATTAAGCTATTAAACCAGTAAAAATTTTGCTATGCGCCACCGACATAATCGGTTTTGATAACGCAAACTTATTTAGAAGTTTGCATTATTTTTACACTTGCATATTTAGGTTATGTTTAAACAAGTATTTTCTGCGCAACTACTCCATATTTAAAACTTCTAGCATATCCTTCATAAATCCATCTAAATCAGCAATCCCATTTGGTACATTGACCTTGAATCCATCATTGTACTTGGAGATTTTCAGCATACCAGATGAAAAGTCGTCCTTAGTTGAAGATAGATTATAAAAATCATCCTCAAAAAACTCTGGATGAAAAACATAAGACACAGGAAGCATATCCCAAACAACGAAAAAGTCATTACCCAAACCAAGCTTTTGAAGCCCTGTCCAAAATACTAAGAAGAACTTCCAGTTGTCTGGATAGTTTTCCAATCGCCTGATATCTTTATAGTAAAACTTTGCATCCATGCAAGCTTGTCCAGTCATAATCGTAATATCCGCACCACTATACACCATATCATAAGTTGCCAAATAATCAGCTGACAAGTTAAGCTCTGCAATATCCTTGCTTCCCAAAGATAGATCTTCGGTATATCCACCCATTACCGTAATCTGTTTAACATTATCAAAAAAGTTCTTATCATAATCATGTGCCGCTTTAAGGTTTCCAACAGGACCTGCCGCAATAATCGTCACCTGCCCAGGATACTCAGCGACGGTATTGGCTAAAAAAACAGCCGCATCAGTAATGCCATCATGAGGTGTTTGCTCGCCTTTAAAAAGTGGGATATCGGTCCTGCCCATCTGCTCTAGCATATCGACAGTTTTTTGATGATCATAGGTTCTGTTTCCAAAAGTCGTGGTAATGCCCAAAAGATCAGCCTCAGGCTTGTTTATCAGATAAGATAACACCATCCCATCATCAACCTCCCAAAACGTCCCCATCGAGTTATCGCAATCTAAAATGACCTTGATCTTTTCCTGCTGTGGAACTTCATATTTATCCACAACAAACTCACCCTCAATATCGTTTGGCAAATAAACCAAAAAACCGAAAGCACCGACAACAATGACAGCCATTATAACAACAACACTAAGCAACACCTTTAAAAACTTCATAGCAATCCATCCTTTAAACCATAAATCTTGTTAATTGTAAAAGGTGTATGATCTAATCACACACCCCTACTCGTCTTACCCATGTAAGCAATTTTTTTCATTCTCATTTTCATTTTTTGAGTAGCATCTATTCGTCTTCATCAAAATCATCTTCAAAGTAATCATCAACTTTGGCTCTGTGAATATCCGCACCTAAACTGATAAATTTATCTTCAATATGATCATATCCTCTATCAATATACTTAACATTAGCGATCTCAGTTTCACCATCAGCCATAAGCCCAGCAATAACAAGTGCCGCACCAGCTCTAAGATCAGTAGCTCTAACAGGTGCACCGGTCAATCTCTTAACTCCCTCAACAACAGCAACTCGACCGTTGATTGTAACCTTTGCGCCCATTCTTCTAATCTCGTTTATATGTTTAAATCTAGCTTCAAACATATTCTCTTCGATCATGCTTGTACCCTTTGCAGTACTCAAAAGCACAGTAACAGGCTGTTGTAAGTCAGTAGGAAAACCAGGATAAGGCAATGTTTTAACATTAGCCGCCTTGTGCCTTATACCCCCATGTACTCTTATATAATCGTCACCCTCTTCGATTGAAACACCCATCTCAGATAGTTTTGCAGATAGCGCTTCCATATGATGAGGAATAACATTTTTAATTTTTACATCTCCCTTTGTTCCAGCCGCCGCAACCATAAGTGTTCCGGTCTCAATCTGGTCTGGGATAATGGAATAATTAACACCACGAAGCATCTCAACTCCACGAATTTTTATAACATCAGTACCAGCACCGCTGATCTTTGCTCCCATCTTTCTAAGCATATTAGCAACATCAACAACATGTGGCTCTTTTGCCGCATTGACAATAGTAGTCCTACCCTTAGCTTTTACAGCCGCAAGCATAATGTTTATTGTTGCACCAACAGAAACACAATCCAAGTATATATCTGCTCCAACTAGACCTTCTTCAGGAATCTCAGCATGAAGCATTCCGTATTCAGTAGTAACTTTTGCACCAAGTGCAGTAAACCCTTTTACATGTTGATCTATTGGTCTAAGACCAATTGCACATCCACCAGGAAGCTTAACGCTAACCTCTTTATACTTAGACATCATTGCACCTAAGATATAATATGAAGCACGAACGTGCGTTACTATATCAAACATTACATTGTTTACATTAATAGTAGATGGATCAATCTTCAAACTATGCTTAGACAGTGTTTCAATCTTAGCCCCCATCTTGATAAGTGTTCTTTTAAGTACCGTAACATCATCAATATCAGGTAAGTTTTCTAGCACACACTCACCATCACATAAAATTATAGCAGGAATGATTGCTACTGCCGCATTCTTTGCACCACCAACACTTACTTCTCCATGAAGTGGTTTTCCACCATTAATAACTAACTTTTCTCTCATATATACACGATTTTAGCCCAATAAAATCAGGCAAAATCTCCTTTCAAATCTATTCCCTTGCCGATTATAACAAGTAAACAATATTAAATCAAATCCTTATTTAACTGGCGGTGTAAAAACTCTCAAAGCTGCTTCTTTATCAAGGTGATAAATTCCTTCGCCAACTTCACCAACCATTTTAATCTTTTGTAACATGCTTCTAAACGAATCCTCTTCTTCAACTTGCTCGTTTATAAACCATTGTAAAAATTGAATCGCAGCATAATCTTTATTTTGCGTTGCAATATCCATAAGCAAATTGATTCTAGATGTAACAAAAGACTCATGCTCTATACCATACTCAAACACATTAGCCAAACTTGTATAATCAATCTTTGGATCTTCAAACCCTTTTATTATTACCTCAGCACCTCTTTCATGCATATAGCGATAAAACTTCATCGCATGAAAGTGTTCTTCTTGATATTGTGTCATAAACCAAGATTCAAACCCATCAAATCCATGTTCTTTACAGTATGATCCCATAGCTAAATATAGCTGTGCTGAAAAAAATTCATATGTTATCTGTTTATTTATCTCATCAACTAAATTTTTCTTCATTGTAATACTCCTCTACTTTTGGCTATGTATCTTTGCCGCTTTAACAAATTCTCTAAATAGAGGATGTGGTCTTAACGGTCTTGATTTAAACTCTGGATGGAACTGAACTCCAACAAACCAAGGATGATCTGATAGCTCAACAATCTCAACAAGATTCGTATCAGGATTAATTCCAGCTATATTCATACCAGCTTCTTCGATTCTTTGCAAATACTCATTATTAAACTCAAGTCTGTGTCTATGACGCTCAGAAATCATCTCACTACCATAAGCATTAGCAGATATCGTTCCTTTTACAAGCTTACAATCATATGCACCAAGTCTCATTGTTCCGCCTAAGTTCTTCATCTCTTTTTGATCTTCCATAAGATCGATAATCGGATCTGGCGTGTCAACTACATGCTCAGTAGAATTAGCTTCTCTTATAGATAAAACATTTTTAGCAAACTCAACTATTGCCATTTGCATACCTAAGCATATCCCAAAGAATGGAATGTTATTCTCTCTAGCATATTTGATAGATTCGATTTTTCCAGCAATTCCTCTCTCACCAAATCCACCAGGAACGAGGATTCCGCTAACATCACCGAGGATTTTTGATATATCACCGCTCTCTTCAAGCTCAACCGCTTCAACCCATTTGATATCAACATTAACATCATTAAAAACACCAGCATGATTGAATGATTCCACAATAGAAAGGTATGCATCTCTAAGTCCTGTATATTTTCCAACGAGTGCAATCTTTACAGTGTCTTTAACATCTCTACCTCTGTCAATAAGGTTTGTCCATTCTTTCAAATTAGGCTTTGCACACTTTAGCTGTAACCTATCACAAACAATATCATCAAAATTTTGCTCTTTAAGCATCAATGGAACAGCATATAACGACTCAGCATCCAAGTTGGATACAACATTTTTCTTTTCAACATTACAAAATAATGAAATCTTAGATTTAAGCTCATCATTAAGCTCTTTAACAGTACGACAAACGATAATATCAGGATCAATTCCAATACTTCTAAGCTCTTTAACACTGTGCTGTGTTGGTTTGGTCTTCATCTCACCAACTTTTTCAAGATATGGAACAAGCGTTACATGAATAAAGATACAATTCTCAGATCCAACTTCCCATCTAATCTGTCTTATAGTTTCCATAAATGGCTGAGATTCGATATCACCAACTGTTCCGCCAATCTCTGTGATAACAACATCTGGCTCTCCAGTTTGTCCAACGCTATAAATTCTCTTTTTAATCTCATCAGTAATATGCGGGATAACTTGAACAGTACCACCGAGATACTTTCCTTCACGCTCTTTACTAAGCACTTCCCAATATACTTTACCTGTCGTTACGTTAGAATCTTTAAAAGAATTCTCATCAGTAAATCTTTCATAGTGTCCAACATCCAAGTCAGTCTCTGCACCATCATCGGTTACAAAAACCTCGCCATGTTGAAACGGATTCATTGTCCCTGGATCAACATTCAAATAAGGATCACACTTTTGAAGTGATACCTTTAAACCTCTTGCTTTTAATAAAGTTCCTAATGAAGCCGCTGTAATCCCTTTTCCAAGCGATGACACAACCCCTCCTGTAACAAAAATAAATTTAGCTTGTTTGCTCATAAATCAATACCCCTTCTTAAACAATAACCCATTTTTCAATTTAGTGCTGCATTATAATTACTCTAGTTCTCTTTTTAAGCTCACTCTTTTCAGTTTCAAAATAATCTTTACCTATATGTGAATAATCATATTCACCCTTAATCATTTCCAAAAATTCAGCAATAGAGCCTAATCTTTTTGAATTACCTTCACATATACAAACCATAGGAATTACAAGATTAATATCAATCTCATCCATAATACGTTTTGCGTGCTGCTTGCAATTAAAGTCATTAGAATAAATAGGTAAAAATGCAATATCGATTTTACCCATCTTCTTAATCGAATCTATATCAATTTCATTACCCTTGCATCCAAAATGTGCAATACTGATTCCACATGCACTCATCTTAAAAATCATATTACCGCTTTTTGGATTATAAGTACCAACAGCTTCTATAAATTCATCGCTATATTCAAAATCACCTTTTGTAAATTCTATGATACCATCTTTACTCAAATCATGATTTTCTTTCTTATCAGTATTCATAAAAACATAGTCTGCATTTTCATGATCACCAATAGGCTCAAATACAACCGTCTTATTATCAAATACAATTTTAAAGCTTAAACCGCCTAACCAATATATCTTCATCTTCTTTTTCCCCAATATCAAACAAATTTTTTATCTGTTTAAATAATATGTCGAACAATCGTAAAATTATTACTATGAATTTTCAAGCCTCGTATAAACTAAGCTTAATTTATTAACTGATTGCTCACCTTCAATGTCCAACTCATATTCAAGGTCAACTTTACCCTTATTATCATCATGACTAGAATCAACCAAAGTCGGATAAACACTCATAGATAAAATTCCAAAGGCGGTATTATAGTTTCCAATAAACCTTTTTCCCTGTTCAAAGTAAAGGCTAGTGGACACTTCACCATGACGCTCCAATGATATTCCATCATCACCAATAACAATAGTATTCTTTGTTCCTTCCATACCAGATATTTCACTTTCACAATATTCCAACACTAATCCAGCATCGGTTTCGTTTAAGTCCCCTTGCGTGATTAGTTCAATATTTTCGTCACCATTCTGACTGCCTTTTATATTAAGCATTACTTTCGGCATATGTTTCTCCCATTATATAAATTCTTTTCATTATAGCACAACCTAGCTTTAAAAAAAAGAACTTAACAATAATAGACTAAATATTATTGTCCACTATTAACAGTTTTTCTATTATTCATTTAAAAAATAACATTTTTCTTCTGTTCTCTATGGGAAATAGCTCTTTATGTCTGTTTTCAACTCATTCTAACTAGTTAAATCGAACATGTTATAAACCCTCAAATTCTTATCATAAAAGTACATATACGTTATCACTAAATATCCAGTGATAAATGGGCAGGTCAACACTTGCCTAAAAAAAAGATAGGAGAAAGTAAATATGAAAAAAGTTTCAACATTCTTACTAGCGTTTGCATTAGTTATTTCAGCATTCATGCCATGTATTGCATTTGCTGATGATGCAGACACATCCAGTCCCACCATAGTAGGTGCCCCAGTTGCTCAAGTTACACAAAATCCACCTTCACCACCTGCTAATCCCAGTGCGGTTACAACTGCACCCAAACAGCAAACTAACGCAACTAAGCCATCCTCTCAAGTTGAGAAAAAAGCTTGACTTCTATCCATCACACACCATCCTTATGTCCTTTTTTTGTATATTTTAGCCCTATAATTTTTATTAGTCAATACAATAATAACACCCATCAACTTGCTAAAATTACCAATTGATTTATTACCATATATATATACACCAAATCAATTAAAAATGATATTAAATACTATCAAACTATGTTATCATAAACATACGTACTATTTAGTTAAGGTGGAGCACCACACTTATGAAGAAGAGAAACATTTATTATAAATTCATTAGAGTTATATTGAGATTAATACTCAAATTATTTCTAAACATTAAAGTGGTTGATAAAATAAAACCAGAAAAAAACAAAAATTATGTGTTTATCGCAAACCATTCAAATTGGATTGATCCAGTTTTAATGTTTACGTTTCTACCAAAAAACAATAAATTAACTATACTTAGCGAAGCTCATTCTAGTCACAGCAAAGATGCTATACTCAAGCTTTTAAAGCTTTGCGATATAAATATTATTGAATTTGACAGATCAAACCCAACAGCCAGAATAAGTGCGTTAAAAAAAGCCTCAAAAGTTGTAGCGCAAGGTCAATCACTTCTTATATTCCCAGAAGGCAGAATATGTCGAGTTGATGACGAGTTTTATCCATTCTTCAAAGGTAGCTTTTTTATAGCAAAAGCAGGTAAATCCACAATCTTACCAGTCTATATCAGAGGATCTGAACAAGTATATTTTAGAAGAAAAATATCTATTGCATACGGCAATCCTATAACTACAACTAAAAAGACCAATGTGCGTAAGCTTACTTTAGATACATATAATTATATGAAAAATGAGCTTGCACCAAAAAAGCCACATAATAATGCAAAAAATAAGCTCTTGGATATTACCAATTTATTTTTAGCAACACCACCGCCGATCGAACCAGAGTTATTTAACATTCCACTAGCAGATGGCAAAACTTCATTAGAGCATTATAAAAATGCAAAAGACGCAAATATCAAAAATACAGCTCGGAGTAATTATCATGACTAAAAAATTGCGCTTCAGACAAAAATTGCTTTATGGTTTCGGAGATATATTCGGTAATGGCGGATTCACAATCATCGGATTATTATACACCTTTTATCTAACAGATATTCTGGGTCTAAAAATCATATATGTTGCACCAATAACTCTTATAGCCAACACTTGGGATGCTGTAAGCGATACTTTTATGGGTCACATAACAGACCAAACAAAATCAAGATGGGGACGAAGAAGACCATATTTCTTATTCGGCTCATTTTTTGTTTTACTTTCATTCGTATACCTTTGGGCTCCATTCGATTTTGACACACAAATTGCAAAATTCATCTATGCTCTTTCAGCATTGATGCTTTATTGCACAGTATTCACTGTCGTAATGGTTCCATATATCGCTTATGGTGCAGAGCTTACAAATGACTATGTAGAGAGAACAAAGCTTGGAACAATAAGGCTTATACTATCAAATCTATCTGCATTTATAGCCGCAATTTTCCCTATCGCAATAATAAATATGTTTTCTGATATAAGAATGGGATATCTAGCAATGGGCATAATCTTTGGATTGCTATTTGCATCTTCAATCCTATCGGTATTCTTTGTCGGCAAGGAACAAAAATTGCCAGAGGAAAAAATCAAACACAAACTCAATCTGTTTACATCTTTTAAAGAAGCTTTTTCAATAAAAACTTTTAGAAAGTTGGTCTTTCTATATCTAGCTGGAACATTAGGCATGGACATAATCATACTTATCTTAGTTTACTATGTAAAATATTATGTTGGAATAGATGAATCCAACGTCCAGACATTTATGGGCATTGCAATGATAACACAAATGGTGTTTATTCCAATCTGGACAAAATATATTATTAAAACAAACAAAAGCAAAGCGTATCTATTTGGTGCAATAATAGCTATTATTTCACTATCGACGCTTATAATAATCCCACCAGGCTCACATGTTAATATCTATTTGCTTATAATCTTCTTGGTGTGCACAGGCATGTCAGCAGTGATGTTTATACCTCATGTTATGTTTCCAGACTGCACAGACGTTGCAGAACTTGCATATGGAAAGCGTATGGAAGGTCGTCTAAGCGGTATCATGACTTTCTTGAGAAAGTTTGGAAGAGCAATCGGATCTTCGACAATAACTCTGACTTTAGGCTTATTAGGTTATGTTGAAAGTGTAGGAAGTGAAGCTGTAACTCAAAGCAAAATGGTTGTAACAGGAATCGGTGTAATCATAAGCGTGTTCCCTATAACATTTTTTATAATTGCAGTATTTATAGTTAGACACTATCCTTTGGATGGACAGACTCACAATAAACTTATAGCACATCTGGATTATACAAACGGAAAACCAGATGGTATTCAGCTTACACCTACCGAGCTAGCTGAGATGAAAGAAAAACTGATTTAGAATATATTTGCCAATTATTTAAGGAGTTTTTAAACTCCTTTTTTTATATAATAATACTCTGTTTTTCATCTATAAGCGTTCTATATCCAAGATTAAGCGTCAAAAATGTCGTCAGTACCACAGCAGAAGCTATGCATATAACAATAGCAATTTGATATAAAATCGCAGTAGTAGGAAGTGTTCCCGCCAATATTTGTCCAGTCATCATACCTGGAAGCGAAACAATTCCCATACCAACCATAGAATTCAATATTGGTAAAAACGCAGTTTCAAGTGCTCTACTAACCATCGGTTTTAACACCCTTTCTGGTTTAACACCAATGTTTATAAGCGAGGATATACGAGCCTTTTGATCATAAACGCCATCCAAAAAACTGTTTATTCCCAAAATAACACCGGTCATGGAGTTGCCAATAATCATACCAGAAATCGGAATCGTATATTGAGGATTAAATATACTCTCATTCACAATAACCATAATGAAGAAGATAAGCACCAATAGCCCTGATGCGGATACACAAATCGCAACGTATATCTTGAATTTCTTATTCAATCTATCACATTTTTTATAAACTCTTCTGACAGAGAATATAATCATCATGATGATATAACCCGCAGTAAATAACGGATGTGGGTTTTTAAAAATGTATGTCAAAAGCAAACCAGCGATAATAAGCTGAACCGTCATTCTAAGGCTAGCCACAACAAATCTACCCGTATTGTTTATATTCGATAATTTCAGTATCAGTACGATAACTAAAAGTAGCAAATATACTAATAAAAATCTTGTCAATTGAAGCTCTATAATATCTTGCATATTCCCTCTTTATATCTTAATCGTATTCTTAGAAAACTCTGTTGTTATTTCATCATTGTGCGATACCACAACAAGTGTAATATCGGAACTTCTTGAAAACTCAACCACATTTTTTATCATATCAATACCAGTATTTCTATCAAGTGCACTCGTCGGCTCATCTAGCAGCATAACTTTTGGCTTTAATGATAGATGAATAGCAATAAACACCCTCTGCTTTTCTCCACCAGAAAGCTTACTGCATTTTTTATCAAGCTCAAAATCCACTGAAGCTAGATTTAAATAAACCGCGATCTCATCATCGCTAATCATCGGCTTTTCAAGATAATGATAAAACTGCTCAAAGTTCTGTTTAATGGTCATATCAAATAAATAAACATCCTGACCTATAAGCATAATTTCGGATCTTAGCTCTATCGGATCATATTCATCAATGGATTTACCATTATAGAATATCTGTCCTGCAGACCTGTCCGCAGTCTTATTAATAAGCTTAAACAGTGTAGACTTACCAGCACCAGATGCGCCTGTCAAAAAACTCACTTCGCCTTGAGGAATTTCAATGTCGTTATAATAAATAAAATCTTTAAAAACTAGATTTTTTGTAGTGATAATATGATTCATCTTACTCACCGCATCTTCTTTATTTTTGATACTCAGATAATATCACACCCCCTCACTATTTCCAAGCGACTTATGGGCAAATATTGGCACTCGAGATTGTTTGACACTACATAGTTTAGATGTAATAATATTATAGTACGAATCAATTATTTTAAGGATTGATTTAGTTTGATATAAGAGGGGGACGCTTTTAATATGAAAAAAAGAACACTATTTTTTCGAGGCATTTTCATAATGCTGTTCCCTATTTCATTGATTATGATTGAAATTACAAAATCAAACCCAAATTTTATCGAGCAATTCTATTCTTTGGGCATCTATATTCCAATATCAAAAACTCTATCCAGTCTAACATCATTTACAGACTTTTCAATTTTCGAGCTATTCGTTTATAGCATAGTTCTATTTGCAATTTTCTATGTGATAAAAACTATAATCAAAGTCATAAAACATAAAAATAAAATATTCAACCTTACAAAATCAGCTCTTACAATTTGCAGTATAACATCTATACTATACTTTTGTTTTACAATTTTTTGGGCATTAAACTATTACCGTCTTCCTTTAAAAGATGTATTGGATTACGACGTTAGACCTTCAACAACCGTTGAACTAAAGCAGATGTGTGATTCTCTAGTTCAAACCGCAAACAAGCTGCGTCCACTTGTATCAGAAGATGAAAATGGCGTTTTTAAACTAACCAACAAAAAACAATCTGCTCTTAGTGACGTTAATAATATATTCTTATCGCTTAATGATAATCGTTTTTCTATCCCTTATGCTAATCCAAAAAAAGTCTTATTGTCAAAAGGACTTTCAAACTTAAATATAACAGGCATCTACTCGCCTTTTACATCAGAGGCTAATGTTAACATGGATATTCCAGACTTGAAGTTTATGGCAACAGCCTGCCATGAAGCGGCACATCAGCATGGATATGCAAGAGAAGATGAAGCAAACTATATAGCTTGGTATGCTATTATGAATGCAAGCGATAACATAGAGTATCAATATTCAGCCGTAATCCATGCGTTGGTTTACAGTACAAATGCTCTTTACGGTTCATCCCCCGAGCATTTTAATGAGGTAATAGATAAATACAGCGATGGTGTAAAGCGTGATTTAAACAGCCATAAAATCTATTGGGATGCTTATGATACAAAAGCCGCAGAAGTACATGAAACAGTAAATAATTACTACCTAAAATCCAACAATCAAGAGGATGGCGTAAAAAGTTATGGTCGTATGGTTGATTTATTACTTGGCGAGTTTAGAACAACTGGGTTTGAGTATTAATCTTATGTGATTTCACATACAAATCTCTTAATTCAACACCTATACAATAAAATTCTTTCTATCAAAAATCATAATAGCCAAAGTATATAAAATCACACTCAAAATTGCCAAGATAATGCCAGCAGTCCATACATAAGTATCACTTGCCATAATCAGATTAATGTCTAAGAATGAATACAGCGAAAGAAACTTCACCCACTCGACGCTTTTATCAATACCTTGAATAAAATTCATTATCAAAAAGAATGTCGGAATCCCTGCACCAAAAGCCAGCGAGTATTTCGCATCGCTAAAAATGCAAGAACAAACAAAAGATATTCCACCAACAGCTAACACAACAAGATAAGCTATTATGCTGAGTTTTAACACAAGTAAAATTTCCAACACTCCAGGCAAAAGCGATGCACTCATCACAAGAATCAAGAAAAATGGAAGCCATACTATAATTGTTAAACAGGTAATAAAGAAGATAATTTGAGTTCCAACAATACTTTTTCTGGTATTAGGTGTCGCTAAAAGAAAAGCTATTGAGCCGTTATCAGCAAGTTTGGATACAAGTCCATGCGAAACCAGTATGGAATATATCATAGAAAACATAGCGATTATAAACCCATAAAATATTGAAGCTACAAATCCAGTTAATGTTGTCCCAATATCATCGAATCCGAGTGCACTAATAAGTGAATTTGGCATGGTCTGTACAATCCCTTGAACCTTCGCCGCATCATCAGGGTCAAACATTACAACGCTCATGGATGAGTAGATAAACATAACGAGTATTATTATAATTGTCAGCACCAAAAACGACTTGGTATTATTAAAAAACAATGCTTTTACCATTATGCTTCACCATCCTTTTTATAGTATCTCATAAACACATCTTCAAGCTTTTTTGGCTTAACCTGCATCCCACTAACCTTACACTGTGCAAGCAATAAAAACATATCCTTATAATCGCCCACGATATCAATCTGAACCAAACCCTCGGAAACATTTTTTGCATTAAGATCAGAATCAAGAATTTTCTTTATATCAGACTCATTATCAATAGATATGATAAAACTATTACTCTTAATCTCTTTTAAAGATTTAACATCTTCTATGCTGACAATACGACCATCCTTAATAATCCCAGCACGATCACAACACCGCTCAACTTCTTCAAAACTATGCGATGATAAAAACATGGTCTTGCCTCGCTTTTTCTCAGCCATCAGCATATCCAAAAACACTTTTTTCATCAATGGATCAAGTCCACTTGTTGGCTCATCCAATATATAAATATCAGGATCATGCATAAATGCTGCAACAATCCCCAGCTTTTGTTTCATCCCCTTAGACATCTTTTTGATTACACCTTGAACTTCCAACTCAAACACATCAATAAGTTCATGCATTTTTGACAAATCTTTCATGCCTCGCATGTCAGAAAGCAGCTTTAAAAAAGCCACACCACTCATATTGTCAAAAAATGAGATTTCACCAGCAAGATATCCGACATTACTTTGAAGCTGTGCTGAACCAGTCCGACAATCCAAACCATCGATAGTGACCACACCACCATCCAAATTTGTAAAACCCATAAGGTTTCTAATGGTAGTAGTCTTGCCCGATCCATTAGGACCCAAATAGCCAAACACCTCACCTTTATTTATTTCAAACGATATATCAAATATACCCTTTCCACTCTTATAAACATGTGTTATGTTTTCAACTTTAATAATACCCATCGGATTCTCCTTTGCTTAACATCAAGCTAATTATATCACTTATATCTTGCATATGCCAAATATCAAACCATCTATTTTATATTGCAAACATCCCTAATAGTATGGTATATATTATAAAAATGCATTATTAATTGAGGTTTCATTATGGTATTAAAAGGCTTTGAATTTGCAATCTTACTACAATTAGCAGTCGGACCAGTTTGTATATTCTTGTTTCAAACAGCCATAAACTCAGGTCTTGTACCTTCATTAACAGGCGTTTTGGGCGTTGCGCTTGTTGATGCACTATACATTCTTCTCGCAATTTTCGGCATAGGTGCACTTATTACCAAAAATGAAGGCATAAAAAAAAGATTGGCATATTTCGGCGCAATCATCTTTATATTATTTGGTGTATCCATGATTTTAGAATCAATAGGAATATCAATATTACCAAGTTTAAGCTTAACAACAGCTTCTAATGAAAAAAGTATTTTTATTAAAACAATAATCCTCACTCTTTCAAACCCACTAACAATTGTATTTTGGGCAGGAGTTTTTTCATCAAAAATTACACAAAATGATATGAGAAGATCTGATATGTATCTCTTCGGAGCAGGAGCAATCCTATCAACCTTATTCTTTCTCTCACTAATCTCGATATTCGGAAGCATAGCAAATTCATTTTTAAATGATCTTGTATTAAAAATTCTAAATATTACAGTAGGAATTATCCTAATATTCTTTGGATCAAAAGCGATAATAAAAACTAGTCGCCCATTACCTGAATAAACATCTCAACAAGTTCAGGATCAAACTGAGTTCCAGAACAACGAATAAGTTCAGCTATCGCTTCGTTTTTTGACATCGGCTCTTTATATGGTCTTCTTGAAAGCATAACATCGTACGAGTCAACAATCGTAATAATACGTGATATCTTAGGTATCTGATTACCTTTAAGCCCATGAGGATAGCCAGTTCCATCATATTTTTCATGGTGATGCAATATCCCTTTAGCTATATGTGCAATCGCAGGTATAGCACTAGAAATTCTATAACCTATCTCAGAGTGTTGTTTAACAACCTCCCACTCCTCATTAGTAAGCTTTCCTGGTTTCAAAATAATCGACTCATTAATACCGATTTTACCGATATCATGAAGTCTTGCTATAAGTGTCAAAGCATCAATCTCTTGCTTTTTCATATTAGCTTTCTCACCAAGTTTAATGCATATATCATTAAGATTCTGCGCATGCAGTTCCGTCTCGTAATATTTTTCACCCAAAATACTCTCAAGCGATGTGATAATATTGTTTCTAACACTATCACTTTCTTGAAGCTTATGGCGATACATCATTTCTTCTGCTTCTTTTAAAACATAATCAATATCCTGATCTAGTTCCATCTTGGTAAAATGACCTAACGAAATAGATTGCTTTGCAGCATACTCCGTGCTTTTTCTATTATAAGCAATGATTCTATTACAAATAATTTCACACTCGTCAGATGTAGTATTAGGAAGCAATATTACAAACTCATCGCCACCCCACCTTGCAATAACATCTTTTTGTCTAAAGTTTTCCGTAAGTGTTTTAGCAACGTTAATCAAAACCTCATCACCTTTTTCATGACCAAAAACATCATTAACCAGTTTAAGCCCATTAACATCACCAACAACTATTGAAAGTGGATAAAACTTCTCATTATCCAATCTAAGTTTTTCCATCTCAAAGAAGTGTCTATTATACACTCCAGTCAAGTTATCATGCTTGCTTATATGCTCAATCTGCTCAATCCGCTTGTATTCCATTGTGTTATCTCTAAACACCAAAACAGACCCTTTTACATTTCCATAATTATCTTTTATTGGTGCAGCACTATCAGAAATAACTTTTTCAGTACCATCTTTACATATCAAAACAGTATCCCTTTTAAGCATGATTGTTTGCTTTTCTTGCAAAACACGTTTAATAGGACTTGCACTTTTTTCTCTTGTATTTTTATCTATAATTTGAAATACATCTTCAAACTGTCTTCCAATAGCATCATCTCGATGCCAACCTGTGACCAACTGTCCCTCACTATTAAGCCTCGTTATTATTCCACTATTATCTGTTGTGATAACACCATCACCGATTGATTCAAAAGTAATATCAAGATGTTGATTTAGTTGATCAATATCATCGATTTTTTCTTTAATAGCAAGACTCATCTTATTAAAGTTATTAATAAGCTGTCGTTGTTCATATAGTCCAGAAAGTGCAAGTGTCTTTCCATGTTTACCGTCAACAATGCTTCCCATAGCCGCTATTGTTCTATTTAAAGGATGAAGCATTTTTTTTGTGAAGAAAATTGCGAAAATTATCGCAAAAAACAATAAGACTACGGCAGAAATAAGAACCGGTAATATACTAGCTCTTCTAATATCAGCAACACTATCAGCCTTTTTGGCAGCACCTAAACAGTATTTTTGACCATCTTCAGTTTGCACAGGAACTATCAGCGATCGAACAGAACCCCATTCATCTGTTATAACCAAATGTTTATTTTCCATAGAATCAAATATCGGTACATAATCTTGCTGATTACTATGAACAGAATAAAACTCGGCATATCCCTCATTATTAATTTTGTCTGGCGAAGTACCTGAAGTAAACCTTATAATACCCTCGTCATCTTCAATAAGTGACCACAAATACTCAAGGTTATATTCTATGCAGATTTCATCAAACTTTTTAACATATTCTAAATATTCTTCTTGCGAAACAGATTCGATATTATCAATATCATCATGATAATTCTCTGGTAAGATTTGGTTTACTAGTTCAATAGACAACTCAAGTTCTGAATCAATTTTTTTATTAGCATTAACGATCGCATTATTGCCCATAATAGTTGCAAAAGTAACAATTATTATCGTAGATACGACAATTAACATAAACGTAATAATATAAATCATCTTAGATTTAATCAGTTTAATCATATATAAAGATGTCCTCTCACGAGTTTAGGGTATTAATTTATTATATACGAAACGATTCTATTAGTAAATAAGTTTTATCCAAGATATAACACATACACTTAAATATCATTATTGAAAATCATCAATGTAAAATACACATTTTCAAGCACAAACTCACTCCACGCGAGTATAAAAATATCGCCTACCTCATATAAGATACGCGTCATAAATGCAACTTAGTTGCTGGTGAACAAACACTCTTCTCTAGCAAGGCATCGGGTTATGCAGAGCATTAAATCTCTAAGTGTTCTTTATCAAATACTATTATTAGCAAGAGACTAGAAGTTTTATAATTTAACCGTTCTTTTTACATACTTGATAAAAATATCGATTACTTTTACTTGTTCGTTTTCGCTCATAATAGTAGCACTAGGCAAACAAATACCACGTTGATATAAATCTTTAGAAACATCGTAATCATGTAAGAAATATTTATTGTTTTCATAAATTGGTTGCATATGCATAGGTTTCCAAGTAGTCCCTGCTTCAATTCCGTTCTTTGCAAACTCTTCAATCAAACCTAAAACGTCGATTGAAGTTAATTTAAGTAAATAAAAATTTTTTTATCTATCATATCATACGCAATTTCGATTATTTTTTCAATAGATTTATTGTCAATATATTAAAATTCGTCAATTTTTTTCTCGTTTATATAACCGAATACATATCGACTTTTTATTAATCAAAAAATAATAAAGTTTCTGCTGATAACTTGCTTTAAAGCAAATGTGACTTGTGCTTCTGTGTCTTGCTGTATTTCATATTGATTTTCCCATTAATATAAGAACCCTTAAAATCATCTTAGTATTTAAAATCAAATCCTCTTATAGCAATAAGCTCCATAATATGATTGCACACCAGTGAAAAATTGATTATTTCAACCAAATTAAAACTTTATATCGTGCCCTTTGCTTAAAATGGGTTGACTATTCCCTAAATAAGTGCATTAACATTTTTCACATTCTCCAAATATGCCCATCAGCTAAAATTGCAAGCAAAGTTTTTAATGTAATGACGCAAATCATACGATCTACTCCAATAACTCTGGTGGACATTCCTCTCATTGAATTGGTCATGTGATTAAAACAATCTCTATTCTTTCTCTAGCTTATAATTTTTCTTTTTTTGATGCTTTTAAGATTTCATTTATAAGTATGTTACGGTAAGCTTTATCCTGAATTCCAGATATATATTAGAACTTTTTCTTCTGATTTATTCATGCAAATCTTCAACCGCATAGAAACTATCGCATATACCTCATTATCTTTATTGTCTATTAAATAAAGCAGTATTTTGAATATTAGCACTCTTTAAACTAACAATCATAATTAAGAAGTTTCTCGGTAGAAGTTTACTATTTGATTGCATAATACATAAGTATTTGAAAGAGCATTGACAGTATTTGCATTGCGTAGTATATTAGTTTCGATAAGTAAAGTTATACCATTGGAGGTCGTGCATGAAAATATCATTATGTATGATATTTAAAAATGAAGAACGGTGTCTTAGACGCAATATTGAGAGTGTTAAAGGTGAAGTTGACGAAATTATATGTGTGGATACTGGTTCTACTGATAACGGAATAGATATTTTAAAACAGATCGGAGTACATCCATACTTTTTTGAGTGGACAGGAAGCTTTTCTGATGCTAAGAATTTTGCTATTTCAAAAGCCACAGGAGATTTTATCGTATTTTTAGATGCTGATGAATTTATTCCTCAAAAATTTAAAGGCAAACTCAGAGGAATAATTGAGAAATTAGATAATAAAGCAAAAAATTATTATATTTTCTCAAATCATATCAACGATGGTGAGTTTGATAAAGATACAAATGAATGGAAAACTATCGGCATTTCCATCATGACAAGGATTTTTAGAAACCATCCTACGCTAAAATACTCAGGACTTGTTCATGAAGTAATATCTGTTGAAGAAAGCTTGTCGAATGAAGTGTATCTTTTATCTAAAGATGATTTTATGTTATATCATGATGGTTATTCTAAAGAAGTTTTAATAGTTAAGGATAAAAACAATCGAAATCTAATACTATTGAAAGAAGAAGAAAAAAAAGGTAAGACAACGCCAATGCTGATGTATTTTTTGGCTCAATCATACTATAACTTGAAAAATTACGAAGAATCTTATAAGTATATAAAAAAATATTTTAAAATGGGAATAGCTATAGAGTCTATTTCGTTTTTACCATCACATTATCTATTTAGAACTATTCAAAGAACAAAAAGGGATTTTGCGAATATAAATACACTACTTGAATTGAATATCAAAGCTATCCCTAATCATAGTTTGTCATATGCTTTTTATGGACTTTGTCTTTATAAACAAGGAAAATTATTAGAAGCGGAAAAATATCTGAAAAAGTTTGCACGTTTAGATGTTTTTAAAAAAGATAAAATTTTGGCTAACAGAAAAGTATTACTGCAATACTATATTAAAGCCTATAGATGTCTTGCAAAAATTGCTTTTGAGAGTGGAAATCAAGAATATGCAGTAACTTATACTTTAAGTGCGCTAAAACACATTCCTGGATATAGACCACTTATCAATGATGTCTTGAAATACACTCGAGGAGTTGATGAAGGTCAAGTTGCAAGCTTGCTTTTAGCCGCACACAATGAGCGAAGTGATAATGACTTAACTGCATTGGTAGATTGCATGTCAAAATATAAGCCATTTTTGGCGTATATGCACATATTTGAAAAGTGGTTTAATCTAACTAATAAAACAAATAAGTATTTTTATATAATGAAAATTGTAGTAGGACAGGCAGGACAAGTTGTGGATATGTTTTTAGATTTATACAATAAAAGCAATAACGAGATTTATCTTGATTATGCTATGGTTTCTGCGATTAATTCTGGTGATGTTAATCATATTAATAATGTTAATAAACTATTTGATGATACAAGACAACTATCAATGTTTTATAGATATGTTTCCGTATGTGGATTTGATGAGAATGCGAAAAAAATTGCACTAAATCTAGATAATAAGACTATTGCAATGATTTTATATAATCAATGTCATTATACTGAAGCGATTGAGTATTTTTTTAAAGTTTCAAAGGAAGACCTTAACAAAAAAGCATTTGAACTATATAGATCTTATATTATGGTAGGTGATTTTAAAAATGCTTTTAACACTTTTCAGACGTATAAAGCATCAATAAAAGAGCGAAAAAGCTTTGTAGTTTTGCATAGCATGCGTTGTAATGATCAAGAGATTAAGAAGAAGCTTTTTGAGGTTTAAGGCAAGCATAAATTATTAGGGTTAGGGTATCCAAAATTCAATACTTAAAATGAGGAAGTCATAAATTAAATTAATCAATTTGGGATGATACACTAAATTTAAAAAACTACCAGATTAACCTTAGTCCAAAGGAATTTAAAACAAAAACGTTATAAATACTGTCTAAATTCGTCTTGACATACTAGAAACCAAGATCAGACAAAAAGCGAATTTGATATTATGCTTAAAAACATCTAAAACTTATTGCATTATGTAAAAGAGGTTTAAGGGGG
>JMSV01000015.1_pt1 | contig 69019 bp, 59 predicted proteins | sample 179021 | NCBI WGS metagenome assembly JMSV01 (sample SAMN02769581, study PRJNA246767) | bioreactor metagenome | isolation source: Culture-2 Bioreactor Bmz derived from microbial biomass from the upper 2 cm... | place: Germany: Bremen | collected day 87 after inoculation | reverse complement strand
AAAAAAAAAGCAGTGCATTATATGTGCACTGCAAAGAATCTGTTTGATTATCCAACGCAACAACAATGTTGATTTGAATAAATAATAATTCCAGCAGCGCCCCGTTTGATAAAATCAAACGACAGTTATATGGCTATTAACCAATATACCCAGAAGATTTGTTCGACTAAAAAATCAACTTCGGCAACTCCTCCTTTATTAATTATCATATTAGCTTTGTCGTTAGCGATGATAATTCTTACTAATAGAAGATGCTCCTCAAACTGTACAATATTTTTATAAATATTTCAAGAAGTATAACCCGAAAAACAATCTATGTCAACAATATTTTATAAAGATATTAAAAAAAGAAATAATATGCATCAAAAAAATTGATATTTTGGTGTTTAAAACGCTTTAATTTGATAAAAACTATTGAAAAATAAAAACCATTGTTATATAATTACTTTAAAGGTCAAAGTAAGTCAAGAAAAATACAAATCAGTGTAATAAGGCGGTGTATTTTGTCAATACTTAGTAATAATATAGAGCAATTTATAAAAGCTCTAATAGATGAAGATGAAGGTAGTGTTGAGATTCAGAGAAACGAACTCGCCACATATTTTAAATGTGCGCCATCACAGATTAATTATGTATTGGCGACTAGGTTTAATTTAGATCAGGGTTATATTATTGAATCAAGGCGTGGTGGTGGTGGTTTTATTAAGCTAATACCAATTGATGCTAATGATGACTATCTTTATAATCTTGTTAGCGTAAGGTTATCTGACATGATAAGTCAGAGAGAGGCGTTTGCCATCATTGATGGTCTTTATAACTTAAATAAGATAGATGATGGACAAGTAGATGTGATGAAAGCTGCAACATCAACCAAAGCTTTAAACATTCCTTTGGCAGTTAAGGATAATCTTAGAGCGAATATATTAAAAGAAATGATAATTGCCATTATGAAAATGAGGTGAGTATAATGTTTGAAACAATATGTGATGTTTGTAAGGTTAAGCCCGCATATCAACGAGTTCAAATTCTTGATAGCAAAGGCAAAAGATTTGTTTATATGTGTAGGGATTGCTATTATAAAAGGCAACAAAATGCAACTATAAAGCTTATGGACAATATCGCAGTTAAAACAGTTCAGAGTAATCAATCATTTCAGAGCGTTTGTTCTAAATGCAACACCACAGAGGCTGAGTTTGCTAAAACAAGCCTGCTTGGGTGTGAAAATTGTTATCGTGATTTGGCAAAACCAATTTTGCGTATGATTAGATCTGCACAAGGTGGTTTTATTCATAAAGGTAAAACTCCTTATGATAGTGTAACTGATAAGGATATTGTTGAGTTTGAAAATGATATTAAATTTAGTGGTAAATTTATAGAGGTAAAGAATAAAGAAGTGAAGAATAAAGAAGTGAAGAATATAGAACAAGAAAAATTTATTAGTGAAGAGCAAAAACTCAAGATTAAGTTAGAAAAAGCTGTTGAGGAAGAAGATTTTGAGTTGGCTTGTAGGCTTCGTGATGAAATCAATGCACTAGTTAATAAGGAGGATGAAGATGCCAGAGTGGATGAAGAATAGCGAATATAGCAACAATTTCGTTGTATCTACTAGAGTTAGACTTGCAAGGAATGTTAAAAACATACCGTTTCCTAATAAGATGAGGAGTCATGCTGAAATTCAACACATCGTTGATATTGCAAAAAAGAGTTTTTTAATCAATTCAGATTTTAAATTTATCGATTTTTCTAAAATATCGAATATTGAAAAGTTGAAACTATACGAGAAATATTTGGTTAGCCATGAATTTTCTAAACGTAATTATTCTGGATTGATATTATCAAGAGATGAAAAACTTTCGATTATGGTTATGGAAGAAGATCATTTTAGATTACAGTGCATTTTACCATCACTTAATATTGAAAAGGCTCACAAATTAGTGGATGAGATGGACAATATGCTTGCAAAGAATGCAGAATATGCGTTTATCGATAAGCTGGGTTATTTATCTGCATGTCCTACAAATATTGGGACAGGCATGAGGGTGTCTGTAATGATGAATTTACCTGGACTAAATTTGTCTGGTGATATAAAGCAGGTTGTAAAAAAACTTAAAAGGATAGGGCAGACTTGCAGAGGAGCTTTTGGTGAGGGAAGTAACTCTCTTGGTGATCTGTTCCAAATTTCTAATGAAGTAACACTCGGATATTCAGAGCAAGAAATACTGGACAACATGATACAAACAACGGATGAGATTATTGCAATGGAGCAAGAGGTTGGAAAAAAACTTTATGAGTTTAATCCATCATTAATCGAGGATAAAATATTTAGAGCATATGCAGTTTTAAAAAATGCTAGGATAATATCTTCAAAAGAGATGCTACAATGCATATCATATGTTAATATGGGAGTATCGTTAGGACTTATTGATGGTATAAATATGGAAAAACTATACTCACTTGTGATTGATACTAGACCAGCTAGTTTAATTGCAAATGAAAAAGAGTTGGCTGATGATAAGGTAAGAGATATAAAACGAGCGAATATTGTTCGCAATAATATAAACTAGAGTTAAAAGGGGTGCATAAATATGGACTATTATAGTAAATTCACAACTGGTGCAAAAAAAGTTCTCCAAATTGCTGAGCAAACAGCAAAAGAGTTTGGACACAACGGTATGGGAACAGAGCATATCTTAGCTGGACTTGCTGGCGAAAGACAAGGTGTTGCTTATGACCTTTTAAAAGAAAATGGATTGGTTTTAAGCAAAGTTAAAGCTAGTATAATGGCTATTGTTGGAAAGGGAAATTATAATTTTAGTTCTTTTGGATTAACTCCAAGAGCTAAAAGGATTATAGATTCGGCCATAGCAATTGCACTTCGTATGGGTGTTTCATTTGTGGGGTCAGAGCATTTATTGTATGCAATTATGGCTGAGCGAGAGGGAATAGCTTATGAAATTTTAAAGCAAAATGGTATTAATATAAAGTATGCAAGTGAAGCAGTATCAAATATTGATAATGCTCCGCCTACTGGAACAGGAGCGAAGAAATCCAATACAAAAACTCCAAATTTGGATAAATTCTGTATGGATTTATCCAAATCAGCAGAAGAAAACAAGCTTGATCCTGTTATCGGCAGGGACAAAGAGATAGATCGTATGATTCAAATCTTGAGTAGAAGGACAAAAAACAACCCTGTTTTAATCGGTGAACCTGGAGTTGGTAAATCAGCAATAGCTGAAGGACTTGCACTTAGGATTGCACAGGACGATATATCTGATTTATTAAAGAATAAAAGAATACTCAGCTTAGATTTAGGCGGCATGATTGCTGGTGCAAGATATCGTGGTGAGTTTGAGGAAAGATTGAAACAAGCGATTGAAGAGATCCAGAATTCTGATGATATTATATTGTTTATTGACGAACTACACACTATTGTTGGTGCAGGTGCTAGTGAGGGCACATTGGATGCAGCGAACATGTTAAAGCCTGCTCTTGCTAGAGGTGATATGCAAGTTATCGGTGCTACTACTTTGGAAGAATATCGAAAAAACATTGAAGCAGATGCGGCTTTAGAAAGAAGATTCCAATCTGTTCTTGTTGGTGAGCCATCAAAAGAAGAGGCATTGCAAATTCTAAAAGGACTTAGAGATAAATATGAGGCTCATCATAAAGTTAAAATCACAGATGAAGCATTAAAAGCATCTATTGAGCTGTCGCAAAGATACATTGCTGATAGATTTTTACCTGATAAGGCGATAGATTTGATGGATGAAGCTGCTTCAAAAGTTAGATTGAAAATATATGTTACTCCGCCTGATGTTAAAGAAAAAGAAGAACGCATAGAGAGTATTAAGGTTGAAAAGAAAGAGGCAGTGGCACACGAAAACTATGAAAAAGCTAAGATTTTACTTGATGAAGAAAAATTACTTCTTGCAGAATTAGAAAAAAAACTTGAAGAAAATAAGAAGCAAAAGCAAGGGATTATAGGAGAAGTGACAGCGGAAGACATTGCTGAAGTTGTTGCTAGCTGGACGAATATTCCTGTTAAAAAGCTCACAGAAAATGAATCGGAAAGATTATTGAAACTAGAAGATGAACTACACAAACGTGTTATTGGACAAGATGAAGCGGCAAGTGCAGTTTCTCGTGCGATTAGAAGAGCACGTGCAGGGCTTAAAGACCCGAACAGACCAGTAGGATCATTTATATTTTTAGGACCAACAGGTGTTGGAAAAACAGAGCTTTGTAAGGCATTAGCACAGAGCATGTTTGAGGATGAAGAAGCGATTATCAGACTTGATATGAGTGAATATATGGAAAGCCATACCGTAGCAAAGCTTATCGGATCGCCTCCTGGATATGTGGGTTATGACGATGGTGGACAGCTTACTGAAAAAGTTAGAAGAAAGCCTTATAGCGTTGTACTTTTGGATGAAATCGAAAAAGCACATCCTGATATATTTAATATATTACTTCAAATGCTTGATGATGGCAGACTTACTGACTCTAAAGGCAAGACAGTTGATTTTAAAAACTGTGTTATTATTATGACTTCTAACGTTGGAGCACATGATGTTTTTGCAAAGAATGCGATTGGGTTTAGTGCAAAGAACGATGCAACACAAAATCATGTTGATATGAAGGGAAAAATGCTAGAAAAGCTAAAATCTACATTTAGACCTGAGTTTATCAATCGTGTTGATGATATAGTTGTATTTCACAAGCTTGATCAAGGACATATTGAGCAGATAGTTAAGTTGATGCTTAAAACTGTAAGTGATAGGTTGGCAGAAAAAGAAATATTTATTGAGTTTAGTGAAGAAGCTGAAAAGTATTTAGCAAAACAGGGATTTGATGATGTTTATGGTGCAAGACCTCTAAAAAGAGCGATACAACAGCAGGTTGAAGATAAACTCTCTGAGGAAATTATTGTAGGTAACATAAAGATTGGCGACAAGGTTGTTATGAAAATGGTTGATGATAATCCTGTATTTATTAAAAAGTAATTAAAAAAATAAACAGCTGGTGGCTTTTATAGTCTGCCAGCTGTTTTTATATTTAAAAAATAATTTGTTTATTCGATTAATTCCTTTTCTATTTTTGCTTTATGGCAAATAAATGAAAGGCTATAAGTGAATATTCCTATAAATATAAAAGTTAATGCCATTAATGGAGTTGGCGTTGAAAAATCTACTATTGTTTTATAAATAAAGACTATTGATAATACAAAGCTTAAAGCTCCGATTCTTTTGAAGTATTTAACTGTGAGCTGACAAAAAATCGTTTTATATACCATCAGTTTTAGTAGTTTTCTTGTCTCATTTATGATAGCGAGAAATAGCACGAGGCATACCATGAAAAATATCAGCGAAGATTGATAAGAATCGCCGAAAAAATGGATGCTGATTATGCTTACTGGCAACATTCTAAATACATATGGTAAGGCTAAAAGCAGTGCGCCTAATAACATAATAGTAGAATCTATAATAAACAGTAAGACTCTTGGAATTTTTTTGTCATTTATCTTCAAAATACGCACCTCATTATTTCTTGTAGGACAAAACACTCAACTTTAAATTGTCAAGCATAGTATATTATAAACTAAAAACTGTGTCAATTTGCACATCGCAATCAAATGCTTTAATCAATTCTTGTATAATTGCAATTTTATGGGTGATGGTGTATAATACTTTGATTAATGAGGGGGCTAATTATGACGAAAAAAGAAACATTTTTAAAAATAGAAATCTCTTTAATAAAAAAAGTATTATTTGCTCTTTTATATATTGCAGTTATTCCTGGAATATATTTAGCAGCCAAAAGATTTCACCTCACTTCAAAATTATCACTTATTGCGAGCGCCTTGGCTGCTTTATTTTTTTTGAGTTTAATAATTATTGGCTTTATATATAATAGAAAAGGTCAGTTTAGAAGATATATAATATTTGTTATGCTTGTTTTATCAGTTGGTTTAATTTTGATTAATATTGTAATGCTTAGATTGCCATATTTAAAACCACACAATTCAACAACAATTATGAATCGTCATTATCCGAAATCGTTGATGTATACTCATTGGATTGATAATTATACGCAAGACAAAGTGGTATATGTTGCACAAAATAATGACTACATTGATGGTGACTATAAAGATTATTCGCCTGTTGATTACAGTAATATTGTTAGCTTATTAAGCAGTGCAAAATCTATCGAGGTATTGGATGATGTTGGATATCTAAACGGTATGCAAGTGGGCTATTTATATGAGCAAGAAAATAAATACTTTTTAATAGATGAAGAATATGTAAAAAACAGATTCTCGTATTTTTATATCGATATCGATGTAGCTAAATATAATGAAGTTGTTTTTATGCAGGATAGCGATATGAACGTATATTTTATGCCATATGAAATATATATGAAAATAAGTGATTTAGGGTAAATTATATGAATAATAAAAAATATATCATCGCAGTAGCAGTAATTGTTTTTATTTCAATATTTATGTTTATGATGACGGATTATCTGCAAAAAAATATTGAGAATTTTAATACGTATTTTCCAGATGATGCAGGATCGAACTTTATAAATCAATTATTTTCTATAATCGTTTTGTACATTTCTGGATTGATTTTGCTTGTTCCATTCTCATCAAAAATGAATAGTAATTTAATGTTGATATTATCGCCGATTATCGGTCTTTTAGCTTTTGAGTTTATAAGTATCTTTTTGCTTTTAGGACATATTTACTATTCGATAATTAGTGTTTTAATCGTATATATATTAGTTGTTTCGATTATCTATTTTAGTGTGCTAAGAAAAGATAGATTGGCAATTGCTTTAAGTTTGGCTGATGTTAAAAACATTGCGTTTTGGAGCGTGATAATAATCGCAATAGGGTTTACCTTGACAAAGATACCATTTAATATTTTGTCATTTGATAGCGTGCAATATAAGCTTTTAGGCGAGACTTTTGCAAGGGAGCACTATATTGCAGATTATACGCATTTTCAATTTGGAGGGCACGCATTTGTCCCTTCGCTTTTAAGTAGTATCGCATATTTCTTTAATTTTGATTTTGCTTACGCGATTCAAAATACATTTATGGTAATGTGTATGTTGCTATACGGCTATATTATCTACGATGAAGTTAAACAAAAGGATTTTGGAACTAAAAAGACGATAGTTTTATCGCTTATTCCAACGTTGATATTTTGCACAAGCTTTTTTGTAGTGTTCTTAGCGATATGCTTAATTCCAAATATGTTTGCAGGATTCTTTTTGTTCTTTTTTGTATATTATATGAATAAATACTTATCCTCTAAAAACATGTTGAATTTAGGGTTGTCGTTTATATTTATGATAGCACTTGTGTTTACAAGAGTTGAAGGATCGCTTATGATTGCTTTTATATTAGCTTACGTTGCACATAAAGGTTTTAATGTTAATGTGCTGTTAAAATATATTGGTGGTCTTTTGGCGATATTGTTATTTTGGTATACTAGCTTTTTTATGCACGTTGGATTTTCATTTGAAAGTGATTTTTTAACAGTTGATAAATGTTCATTAATAGTTGGAATTTTGATTGTTATAGGTGTTTATGCAAAGTTAAAAGATAAATGTTTTAAACAATACAATGATAAACTGTTAAATTTATACTATATAGCTTTAATAATATTTACTTTAGCACTAAGTTTTTTGGATTTGGACAAGTTTACAACGAATATATCAACGCTTTACATTAATATGTTTGCACAAGGTAGATGGATTACCGAATGGTTTGCTGTATGTATTTTCACTGCGATTTCAATTCTAATTTCAAAGAAAAAGGATAAGTTTAATGAAGGGATCATATTTATTTATCTGGTTGTGATGATTGCAGTTTTTGCACTAAGAGCAACAAGCCTTCATACAAACTGGGGCGATTCTGGAAATAGGCTTTTGATGCATATATATCCTTTGATTGTTTATACAATTTTTGATAATATAATTAGCTTTTTTCAAACTGATAAGATATAATATGCAAGATTAGTGACATAGACAATATAATTAAATTGATAAAAATAAAAAGTTTTAATATAAAGGAAGTTGAATTTTATGTGTGGAATAATTGGATTATATAAGCATGGCTATAAGGAGTCGGATTATGATTTTGTAAAAAAAAGTATCGACTATTTGATGAGCGAAACAGACGTTAGGGGTAAAGATACATCAGGTGTTCAGATTAAAAACTCAAATGTTGAGAAGAAGTATTTATTCAAAAGGAATTTTGAAGGTTCAAAACTTGTAAAAGATGCTGAGTATAAAGGCATGATTAAGGATGCACTTGTTGGTGGAGATGGATATGTTTCTGTTCTTGGTCATTGCAGAATGCAAACAAATGGAACGCATGAGCTTGAATATAATAATCAACCAACGATTAAAGACGATACTGTTTGCGTACACAACGGAATTGTTGCTAACATAGATGATGTTTGGGAAAAACTAGTTCAATTTCAAAAACAATATGATATTGATACAGAAGTAATTTGTGATTTTTTTAATGAAGATAAAGCTGGGGATTTTTCATATAAAGAAGTTTTAACTGATGTGTATGAAAATATTTATGGTGAAACTACATTTGGTATTATGCCTGCTAAATATGATGATTTGATTTTTGCGACAAATACAGGTTCATCTTTTTATATATTGGATAATGAAAAAAAGATGCTGATTCTTGGATCGGAACATTTTATTTTAAATAAATTTAAAAATAAATTTAAAAAGCATATTGGAGATATTAAGATAAAGCAACTTTTGCCTGGTCAAACGATTATTATTGACGAAAAAACTGGCGATATAAAAATCTCTATGATTGATAAAATTGATGCTAAAGTTAATTGTGTAAATAAAAAATATGATATAGACATTAACACTAAATTGTTGGAAAAGAAAAATATTGATGTTCAAACAAAGCTTAATGAAGAGGAAATGGCACTTTTAAAGTACGATGAAGAAGGGCTTAGAAATATTAAGCGTTGTACAAAATGCTTGCTCCCAGAGTCTTTTCCGTTTATCGAGTATGATGATGAGGGTGTATGTAACTATTGTCATAATTATGAGAAGATTGAAGTTGAACCAAAAGAGAAATTAGAAAAAATCATCGATGATGTTAACAAAATGGAAGATGGCAAATTCTTACTTACTTATAGTGGCGGTAGGGATAGTTGTTATGGTATGCATCTTTTAAAAGAGATGGGGGCTGAGTTTTTATCCTATACATATGACTGGGGAATGGTAACGGATTTAGCAAGACGAAATCAATCTCGTATGTGTGGTAAGCTTGGTGTTGAGCATATCATTGTATCTGCTGATATCGACAAGAAGAGATTGAATGTTAAAAAGAATGTTGAGGCTTGGCTGCGTCGTCCATCACTTGGATTGGTTCCACTGTTTATGGCAGGGGATAAGCATTTCTTTTATTATGCAAATAAAGTTGGAAAAGATAACGGTATTAATGATCTGGTTATTTTATGTGATAACCCATACGAAGTTACATATTTCAAATTTGGTTTTGCAGGTGCAAAGCCTAACTTTATTAAGAGTAAACAGTTATTTAGATTGAATTTGATGAGCTATTTTAAAATGCTATGGTATTATTTTAAAGAGTTTTTGATGAACCCAACATTGTTAAATAGATCGTTTATAGATACGATAAAAGGATTTTTGTCATATTATGCAATTCCACACAACTATATAAACTTATTTAAATATGTAATGTGGGATGAAAAAGAAGTAGAGAGGGTATTACTTGACGAATATGATTGGGAGCTTGCACCGGATACGCAAACTACTTGGCGTATTGGGGATGGTACTGCACCATTTTATAATTATATTTATACTTCAGTAGCTGGTTTTTCCGAAAATGATACTTTTAGAAGTAACCAAATTCGTGAAGGTGTTATTACAAGAGAAGAAGCTCTTGAGCTTGTGATTAGAGATAATGCGCCTAGATATGAATCTATTAAGTGGTATTTGGATGCTATTGGAATAGACTATAAATACGCAATTGAAAAAGTTAATAGTATTAAAAAACTATACAAATAGTTTAATGGTAGAATAACTAAATAATAAGCCGTCCAGTTTGATAATTGGACGGCTTTTATGTTTATTTAAAGCACAAAAAAAGGATAACCATAATGATTATCCTAAATATTCATATAAATTACATTTATTATTTACGCGTCTGCAAACCCTACGTTATCAGGAATGATTGCGAAAATCTTCTTAGATATTACTTTAACTTCTCCGCCTAATGCATATACTGCACCACTTACAAAGTCAATAACTCTTTGAGCTTCTGCAACATCATTCTTTTCTAAGTTAACAATGATTGGTTGTTTAGCTTTTAAGCTATCGATAATTATTTGTGCATCCACATGAGTTTTTGGTTTAACTAACATCATTGACAAACCAACATGAGAAATTGTCTCAGTTGGTGCTGCTTGTGGAATTGTTCTTTCAAACTCGTGTTGAACTGTTTCTTTTTCTTCTAACTCGTCATAAAGCTCATTGATTGCCTCTTCTTCGCCAACCACAGGACCAGTTACTTCCAATCCTAAAAAGCTCCAAATTTTTTCTACTACGTTATTTGTTTTTGTCATAATAAAAACCCCCTCAGATTTTTTTTGCTTTTAATCCTTGAAAATGCCAGAGCCTACTCTGATCATGTTCGAACCTTCTTGCAATGCAAGTTTATAATCATTCGACATTCCCATTGAAATGTATTTCATTTCTATATTGGTGGGAAGGTCTTGATTTGCGAATTCATCAAAAATTTTTCTTAAAGTCGAAAAGCACTTTATTATTTCAGATGTATCATCGGTGTTAGGTGCCATGGTCATAAGACCCTTAATTCTAACATTCTTATACTCTGAAACTTTTTCAATAAACTCGTAAACATCTTCTTGATAAATGCCAGACTTGGTGCTCTCTTTTGAGATGTTCACCTGAATAAGTGCATCCATAGATGTTTCAGCGTTTCCGCATTGAATATCTATTTCTTTAGCAAGTTTTAACCTGTCTAAAGAGTGGAGCAACTTTACTCTGTTTAGCAAATACTTTACTTTATTAGTTTGTAAATGTCCGATAAAATGCCAATTAATATCTAGATCTAGACTTTCTTGCTTAGCAATGAGTTCTTGAACTCTACTTTCGCCGAAGTCGATTTGACCATAATCATTAGCAATTGAAATATAATCTTCAGGAAAATATTTCGAAACTGCAACAAGAGTAATGTCCTCAGAAGAAATACCTTGTCTCATGGAATATTCTAACATATTACCCCTTGCTAATGCAAGGTTTTTTTTGATATTATTTTGTATTTCTTGAATCATTTTTTCACCTTTAGTACTTTATTTTGTCGCCTACTTTTAATTCTGTATAACCTTTCAACTCTTTAATTATTGCTTTATCCTGTTTTGTTGTAGCAATAGCAACAGGAACTCTAACGATATCTTTATCTTGGATCAGGTTTACATACTTATCGCCATTTTCATACATAATTGCATCTAGTGGTACGATTAGTCCTTCAAAGGCATTAAACATTTCTATTGACACAGTTCTTGCATCTAAAAGCTGTCTAATTGGGTCAGTGAATTCAAAAGTATATACATATCCATTTGGATAAATTCGTCTGCCTAATAATTCTCCGATATATTCTTCCTGTGTGTTTTGATCAAATATCATTGTGAAAAATGTATTTTTATTAAACTCAATAATTGGACGTTCTGTAATAACAGAAATATACCACCTTGTGCTATTAACGAGCTTATAGACAGGATATGATAAGTTTTCACTATAAAAATCCGTAACATCCGCACCATCTAAAACGGATTGAAGACCAGGGATATCTAATGAATCAAGGTTGGATATATTATATTGCTTTTCATAACCATCAAAATAAAAGCTAATTACACCAGATGATTCAGCTAAAAGATCTATTTTCCAGTTGTTGATATCTAATAAAATACGTTCTTTTTCTGAATACAAATTAGTTAACTTCTCGTCAGGTTTTACAGCAGCTTTAAGATGACTTTCTTTTTCATTCATTAAACTTTGCAATTCTCTTTCTAGTTGTAATAAGTCGGTGTCTTGCTCACCTATTATGCAAAGTCTTATTTCTTCGGTTTTTTCTTCAATTCTTTTATTTATGCCTTGAAGCTCTACATCAATGATGCCTTTAAGCATAACATTTTCTTGATAATCTTGTATTTCTTGACGGACGACTATGAGATCTTGTACTGTTTTTTCGTTGTAACTAAGCTCATATGCGCTTGCAACAAGCTCGCCTTTAATAACATTTGAGCCCTCGGCAACATTATATTTCATTTTACCGAATTCATTTATTTCAACTATTTTTTCATCTCTAACTACGACACCTTCAAAATCTCGTCTAAATTCTAAATAACCTGTTTCAATTGATGCTATTTTGTTTTGTTGGATAATCGCAAAAGATATGCTAATTATCGATCCAACAAATAGTATTAAAAATATATAAAAGCGGGGTGCTGTTTTTCTTCTTGCCATATTGCCTCCTTAAAACGTAATAATAATTTTAACATATTTATGATATTTATTAAAGAATTTATTGCTTTAAATGTGCTATAAAAAACAAAAGCAGTAAATTAATTTTGTAAAATTTAATAATATTGCTGTATTTACTTTATATGAAATTTTATCAAGATGATAAATAGAAATAAAAAAATCTCCAAGTGCAATTATTATTTGCCTTTGGAGATATATTTTTTTAGTGATAATATTAAATTATTTCGTCATAATATTTAAAATCAGTTCATCCGTTGCAATCATTGCATCACTAGCTATGCTTCCAACATTTTTAATTGTTTCTTCTGTACTGCTGTTTATTATGCCTGTGCCAGTCTCTACAACTCTATCTTCCATTGCTAGTTGATAAGCCATTACACCTGCATCTACACTTGAAGCTATTTTGATCGCACAAGAAGGCTTAGCTCCATCGCAAATAACCCCAGATAGGTTTGCTATTCCATTTTTAATTGTGCTTTCAATAACCTTTGTTGTGCCGTTGTTAAGATATGCTATTCCACAACCGACACCAATACCTGCTGTTACTGCACCACAAAAAGCAGATAGTCTTCCTATTCTTGTCTTTATATGAATTGCGACTAGATTTGCTACTGTTAGAGCACGATATAGCATTTCGTCACAAATTTCCATTTCTTTTGCATAAATATAGATTGGCAAGCAAATTGTTAAACCTTGATTTCCACTACCAGAATTAATAACAACAGGTAAATCACAACCACTCATTCTTGCATCTGATCCACTTGCAGCATAAGCCTTCATTTTTTCTTTTAAGCTTCCATTTGCATTTCTAAGAAGGCTTCGCCCTGCATTAAGACCGTAATTATGGTTAAAACCTTGTTTTGCAATTTTTAGATTAAACTCAACTTGACGGCTGAATATTGGAGCTATAACATTTAAATCTACGTTGTCTGCATAATCTAAAATAGCATCGATGGTTAGTTTTGATCTATCAGTTAATGACGAGTTAAAATTCTCTTCGCTACATGGATTGAATGAAATTCTTTCACCATTTTTTACGATATTTGTGATGTTGGTATGCACATGCATAATCTCAACACTTGCTTGTTGATCTTTATTTGTCATAATAACTTCGATATAAAGTTTAACGTTGCTTTTTTTGTGATGGACTTTGCATATTCCAGCTTCTTTAAACTCAATAGCTTGGTTTATTTGATTATTATCAAGACACTTTAAAATTTCTAATTGCTTGTCGGGCTTTCCAACTACCGCACCTAAAATTGCTGATAGTTCTACGCCCCTTAAAGTTTTTGTTCCTGGAATAATTACACCTTGAACATTTTTAATTATATTTCCGCTAACATATAGCTCGATACTTTCAGGAAAAACGCCTAAAACTTCTCTGCATTTTGCACTAGCAAGTGCAATAGCTATTGGCTCAGTACAACCAGACGCCACTATTAATTCTTCGTTTAATATATTTGTATAAGTACTTTCCACTTTATATTCTCCTAAGTTTAGTTACAATCATATTATACAATAGTTACATTCAAATATAAACTTAAAGATATGACAAAATTGTATGCAGTACAATGCTAAATGACAATAAAGCCGATTTTCAGCAGTAACGAAATTTGATTGATATTCATAAAATAATATAGTAATCGCTGATATGATAATTAACATTTTTTATGCGAATCTTGTTTAAGTTTAGCGATTATTGCGTTTTATAAACTTTGAAAGGAATTTAGACAGAGCCCTTGTTTAATTATAATGGATATGAAAAAAACAATGATACTTGGTGGGGATTGCAGGCAGGTTGAACTATATAAAATTTTAAAGCAAAAGGGATTTGTTGTTTCGATATTTGGATTTGACAGTATTAAGAAAGATACGATTGGACAAATGGATGATTATTTAACAAATGCAGATTATCTTTTTTTACCAATACCGATACTTTTTAATGATGATTATATCAAAATGCCGTTTTCTAAAGAGCGCATTACAACTAAATATGTAATGGATAATATCAAAGATAGTGCGAGAGTAATTTTTGGCACGATTGATGATAAGTTTGATTATAAAGCTGAAAACAAAAACAATTTCATCGATCTGCTAAAGGATGAAAGATATTTGCTTAAAAATGCTAGATTAACTGCTCAAGCGGCAATTTCTATTGCGATGCTTAAAAGCCAGAAATCTTTCTCTGATATTACTGTCACCATTCTTGGATATGGAAGAATAGGTAAGCAGCTTGTTAAGTTTTTACTTCCAAACGAGGGCAAAATAAATGTTTGCACAAGAAAAACAATTATGAGTGACAATATATTATTAGGTGAGGTGGATTTTCATCGAACAAAGGATGCATTGGAAGTGATAAAAAAGTCGGATATTGTATTCAATACCATTCCTCATAATTTATTTGGCAAAGATGAAATAGACTTAATAAATGATGATATCGTAATCTATGAATTAGCATCATACCCATATGGGTTTGATATTGAATATGCTATGAAAAAAGGCGTAGATATTAGAGTTGAATCTGGATTGCCAGGAAGGTTTTTTTCAAAGTCAGCAGCAAAAACGATTTTTGAGTCGTTTAAGATGATATATATGGAGAAAAGTAATGGAGATTAAAGATAAAAATATTGGGTTTTGTATGACGGGCTCGTTTTGTACGTTTTCTAAAGTATTTCCTGTTATTGAGAAAATGGTTGAAGATGGTGCAAACATAACACCGATAATATCGAAATCTGTTGACGATAATGATACAAGATTTATAAAAGTAGCCGAACTTAAACGGTTTTTAAGGCTTACTACTGGTAAGCATGCAAGGAGTGGGATTGTTGAGGTTGAACCCATTGGACCTAAAAAACTTTTAGACTTACTTATTGTTGCTCCTTGCACAGGAAATACAATGGCTAAAATTGCAAATGGGATTTCTGATACGGCGGTTACATTGGCAGTAAAATCTCATCTTAGAAATGGTAGACCTGTATTGATAGCATTAGCCTCGAATGATGCATTGTCTTGTAATGCAAAGAACTTGGGTCAATTGCTGAATATGAGAAATATATATTTTGTTCCAATGGGGCAAGATGATTTTTTAAACAAGCGAACTTCGGTTGTTGCGGATATGGAAAAGATAATAGAATCTGCACTTATGGCTTTGGAAGAAAAACAAATTCAGCCAATTTTCATTGCACCTAAATAAAAAATCAGTTTTTGGATAATCTAACTTAATAGAATGAATATGAATAGAGGTTATGATTATGCAGGAAGTTCAAGATAATATTCAGAGTATCAATGAGTTTGGCGTAACAGCTACAATAAATGACAAAAAGATTCAGATGATTAACATTATTGGTCAGATTGAGGGGCATCTGCTTTTGCCTCCACAGAATAAGACCACAAAGTATGAACATATAATACCCAAACTGATGGAAATTGAGCAATCTAGTGAAATTGATGGGTTGATCTTATTGCTTAATACTGCTGGTGGGGATGTTGAAGCAGGGCTTGCGCTTTCTGAGATGATTTCAGGAATGTCTAAGCCTTGTGTTTCTTTGGTTATTGGTGGAGGACATAGCATTGGCGTGTGTGTCGCTGTTAGTGCGGATTATTCATTTATTACGAAATCTGCAAGTATGACAATTCACCCAATTAGGATGAATGGGATGATAATATCAATACCTCAAACTTTTGAATATTTTAACAAGATGCAGGATAGAATCATAAATTTTGTTTGCGATCGTAGTGGAATAGATAATGATAAGTATAAGTCATTGATGCTTAATACTGGTGATTTGGCAAATGATACAGGTACAGTGCTTGTTGGCGAGCAGGCAAAAACCAATGGAATTATTGATGAAGTTGGCGATTTAAAGAAGGCTTTAGACAAACTTTACTTTATGATTAATGAGAAGAAGGATAAAGAAATTAAAAGTGATATAACAAAAGATATTGATGAAAAAGAAAAAGAAATTAGCGTTGAAGAGTAAAGGAGATTTTATGTTTCAATCATATTTACCATATGAAATAACACTATGTAGCTATGATGAATATTTAAAAATGTTTGAAAAAAAAGAAACAATAGAGTTCTTGTAACTGCGAAACGTAAATTTATCCGAAGCGTTTATCAAAAACAAATAAACACTTCGTAAATTTTCGTTTATTAACTTAGTGATTTAACTTTTGTACTTGTTTCTTTTACTTTAAATGCAACGAATATATTTAGAAGAGATATTGTTGCGGCAAGAAAGAATACATATTGAGGCCCAAATTTTGTCCATATTATTCCTCCAAGGTATGCACACAAGATAGATACCACGTGGTCCATGCTCATTCCAGTTGATAAAGTATGGACGATATCATTTTCGGTCTCAACGATACTTCTTAAATATGAAGTCCTTATTATTGTCATGCTTTCAGACATCATATCCATTATATAAAGACAATAAGCGATTAATAATGGAAGCCCAACGGTTGGGATTAGATTATTGTAGAATAGACCTGATATTATTCCATATAGAACATAAACCACAATAAATGAAATAGCATCTGCATAGAGCATTTTTTTAACGCCTAATCTATCTATCAATTTTCCGATTGCAGGAATAAAGAAAATACATATGAATCCACTAACGATACTTAGCACAGAAATTGTAGCTGCTCCTTTGCTTAATAAATCAATCAACACCCAAGGACCAAAAACCATTGCAATTTGTTTTTGAGCACCAAACAAAATGGCTAACATATAATAGTATTTGTATTTTTTATTAAATCGTAATTTCATTTTTGAATCATCATGTATTTTATACGGCAATCTTCTGCTAAGTGCAATTAAGAATCCTATCGCGATTAAGGCTGATAGGGAAGAAAGTACAAATACCCATTTTATATTGGTTGTGAAAGAAAAGATATCTGTTTTAAATCCGATAAAAACGATAAGTCCTGCAATCATGCTAAATGCTTTTCCTACACCACCAAATTGACCTAATCTTTTGCCGACTTCATCATGATTCTTTATTAAAGAAAGTCCGATTGAATCTTTAAGAGTAAAGTATAGGTGTGAACCAATGGAATTTAGAAAGACATATATACACATTATTATGAATATTGGAGTTGAAAGACCTAAAACCATAATACTTATGCTAGAAAGTAATAGGGCAACTATTAGTAGTTTTATATCACCCATAAAAGAACCCAAAGTTATAAGCAATAGACAAATTAGACCTGGTAGTTCTCTAGGGAATTCTAAAATCCCTCTCTGATAGGCTGTTACTTGATATGCGTCTTTAAAGTAATTAGAAAAGATGGTCATTGATAATCCTAGAGATATACTTACAAATGCAATTACTGTAATGAATAAAGCGAAATTTATTTTATTATCATTATTTGTTTTTTTTAACATATGACTCCTTGCTATATTTTTTTTGAAATATTGATTTTCATGCCGCAATAGTATATCATGTGAAAGGTTATTATTAAATAATTACTTTGTAAATATGTAATTTAAATGTATAATAGTAGATGATATAAAATTAACTGAGGTATTTTAATGCAGGCAAAAAAAACAGCACCAAAGAAAAAAAGTGTGTCTAAAAGCAAAACAAAAAAAAGACCCGTAAAAAAGAAAACTACGATCGTGATTAATAAAGAAATTCAAGGTGTAATTGTAGTGTTTTTTGCTGTCTTTTTAGGATTTGTATATTATTCAGATACTATGGGTATCATAGGTGAGTTTATCAAAACGGCTACATTAGGGCTTACTGGTGTACTTATGTATTTTGTACCTATTATAGCCTTTGTAACGGGTGTTGTTTGGATATTTGATTTAGAGCATACAAAGATGCCTGTACCTAGCATAGTTTTTGTAATAGCTTATATATGCCTAGCTTCTTTAATTCATACAATTTCATTTAAAAACTTAGATCTTAATGTTTCGTTTTTTAATTTTGTTAAAAACTCATATATTGCTGGTGCGCAAAATACATTTGGTGGTGGCGTGATTGGGTGTTTATTAGCTTATCCAATAAATTTTTTAATGGGTAAAGTTGCTTGTTATATATTTTTTATAATGGCACTTGTTGTGTCTTTTATGATTATAACAAATTTTTCTATTAAAGCGATGACCGTGAATCTTGCGGTTGCAGGAAAAAATGTAAATAATGTAGTAAAAGAAAAAAGGGCGATTAGAAAAGAAAATGCATCACAAATGCAAATGCAAAAGAAGAAAAGTGAATTATTCATCTTAGATGAGAGCTTACCTGTATTGGATGAAAAAACAATACATGAAGAAAGAAAGCCAACTGTTCCTATAATGGACAATGTGGTGAAAAATAAGTCAAATATATTTAAAAAAAATACACAAGCAAAAAAGAACATGAGTCCTATAACATTAGTTGATTCTGAAAAGCAAGAACAAGAAGTTGTTGAGCCAAAGGTAAAAGAGTCTATTGAAATAGTTGATTATGAGCAAAAAGCTGAAAAGACTGAAATCTCTAAAATAGCAGAGCAACCAAATAAGACTGAACCTGAAATCGTTGATTCTGGTCTAGAAGATACAATTGAAGAAGAAAAAAAAGAAATTTATGTTAAGCCACCATATGCGTTGCTTAATGCAACTGTTTCGTCAAAAGGTGGGAGGAGTAACAATGAGTTTTTGAGAGTTCAAGCACAAAAGCTTGAAGGTACTTTAAAAAGCTTCAAACTGGATGCAAAGGTTACAAATATCTGTCGAGGACCAGTTGTTACTAGATATGAAGTTGTTCCAGCTCCTGGAGTGCGTGTTGCAAAGATTGCAAACTTATCAGATGATATCGCTCTTAACTTGGCGGCACAAAGCATAAGAATAGAAGCTCCAATTCCTGGCAAGGCGGCTGTTGGAGTTGAAGTTCCGAATGGTGAGACTTCTAATGTATATTTAAAGGAACTCGTTGATAGTTCTGAGTTTAGAAATAGCACATCATTTTTGTCCTTTGCATTAGGCAAGGACATCGCAGGTAAGAAGATATATGCAGATATCGCACAAATGCCTCACCTATTGGTTGCTGGTGCAACAGGGTCTGGTAAGTCTGTTTGTGTTAATAGTATTATCATGAGTATTTTATATAATGCTACTCCAGAAGATGTGAAAATGATCATGATTGATCCAAAAGTTGTTGAGCTTAGCGTATTTAACAGTATCCCACATTTACTCGTGCCAGTTGTAACAGACCCTAGAAAGTCTGCTAGTGCGCTAAATTGGGCTGTTGTTGAGATGCAGAGACGATATAAGGTTTTAGCAGCAAAGGGAATACGAGATATTAAAGGATATAATGACTTAGCGTTTAATGAAGGTCAAGAAAAACTTCCGCAGATTCTTATTGTTATTGATGAGTTGGCAGATCTTATGATGGTTGCACCAAAAGAAATTGAAGATTCTATATGTCGAATTGCACAATTAGGTAGAGCTTCGGGTATTCATCTTGTTATAGCGACGCAAAGACCATCTGTTGATGTTATCACAGGAACTATTAAAGCGAACATACCTTCTAGGATTGCATTTGCGGTTTCATCAGCAACTGATTCCAGAACGATACTTGATACTGGTGGTGCTGAAAAGCTGCTTGGTAAAGGTGATATGTTGTTTTATCCGACAGGCAAAGATCAGCCGATTAGAGTTCAAGGATGTTTTGTTTCAGAAAAAGAAGTTAATTCCGTAGCAGAATTTTTAAAATCAGATACTTCTAGCAGATATGATCAAGAAGTGGTTGAAAATATTAGAAACGGCGGACAAGACCAAACTGAAGAAGTTAAAAATGAGCTGGACAAAGTGGACAAGATGTTGCCACAGGCTGTTGAGATAGTAGTAGAACATAATCAAGCATCGATATCGATGTTGCAAAGAAGATTGAGAGTTGGTTATGCAAGAGCGGCAAGGCTTATCGATGAAATGGAAATAAGAAATATTGTTGCTAAATCTGAGGGACCAAAACCTAGAGAAGTATTGATTACGTATACTCAATTTAAAGAGATGTTTAAAATAGAAGAATAATAAACGAAGATAAATGGTAGAGAAAATGGATTTAATAAAAGTTGGCGTAATTTCATTGGGATGCGCGAAAAACACAGTAGATACAGAAATGATGCTGGGGATTTTGGATAAAACTGGTGAGTTTTTGTTTGTGCAAGATTTGGAAGATGCACAAGTTGTAATCGTTAATACTTGCGGTTTTATAAATGATGCTAAAAAAGAATCGATAGACACTATATTTGAAGTGGCGCAATATAAAGAGCAGTTTAATCTTAAAGGTGTTGTTGTCACAGGATGCTTATCAAAAAGATATAAGGAATTGTTATTTGATCAAATTCCAGAAGCCGATGTTTTTTTGGGTACTGAAAACTATCATAGTATTACAAAAGCGGTCAAGTGTGCATTTAACGGAGAGCGAGCTATGTTTTTTGATGATGAAAACATTGATTATGAAGTTGAAGAGCGTGTCATTACAACTTTTCCACACACTGCATATATTAAGATTTCGGAAGGGTGCGATAATAAATGTACTTATTGCGCGATACCGCTTATACGTGGTCCATATAGAAGTAGAACTATGGAAAGTATCATTAAAGAAGCTGAATATTTATCTGCCAATGGAGTTAAAGAAATTATTCTTATTGCTCAAGATACAACTAAATATGGAATGGACATCTATGGTAAAAAGAGTTTAGTTAAGCTTTTACAAGAAGTGAGCAAGTTGGATGCGGTTGAATGGGTTAGGGTATTATATTCTTATCCAGAAGACATAACAGATGAGCTTCTTAGCGAGATATACAATAATGAGAAAATATGCAATTATATTGATATGCCGTTGCAACATTTTTCTGACAATATTTTGACTAGAATGAATCGAAAGAGCGATCATAATGGTATTAAATTACTTGTTGAAAAAATTAGGAAAGATTACCCTGACATGACGCTTAGAACCACTCTTATGGTTGGTTTTCCTGGTGAAGATCAGCAAGATTATGAGCTTTTAAAGGAATCGGTAAAAAAGATTGAATTTGATAGGTTAGGTGTATTTGCTTTTTCTAAAGAGGAAGATACAGTGGCATTTTTGCTTGATGAAACCGTTAGCGAGGAAACAAAACAAGATCGAAAAGAAGAGATTATGCAAATTCAACAGGAAATTTCATATAAATTAAACCAGCAAAAAATTGATAAAGTCTATAAAGTACTGATTGATGAATATGATGAAAGTATTTTTATGTATATAGGAAGATCAGAGCAGTTTGCACCAGATTCTGATGGTAGTATTTATATATCGTCGGAAAAACCACTTCTTTTAGGTGAATATTATAATGTAAAAATTGTGAAATCTGAATTTCATGATTTAATGGGAGAATGTATCTAATGAATTTACCAAATATTTTAACGCTTGTTCGCATTGCGCTCGTACCAGTTTTCATAATGTTTTTTTATATTGATATACAATATAACTTATTATATGCACTGTTAGTTTTTTTATTAGCGTCATTAACTGATTTAGCTGATGGCATTATTGCTAGAAAAATGAATTGTGTAACAGACTTTGGAAAGCTTATGGATCCAATGGCTGATAAACTATTGGTTGCATCTGGTGTTATTATGCTAGTAGCTGTTGCGAAAATTAATCCAGTTATAGGAATAATTCTAATTTCTAGAGAATTTATTATCTCTAGCTTTAGGCTTTTAGCTGTATCAAATGGAAAAGTAATTGCGGCAGGAACTTTAGGAAAATATAAAACAGTTTTTCAGCTAGTAGGTATAAGTATTTTATTGATTGAAGATTACTTGCCGACTTTTGTTGGAGTTATAGGGGATGTAATTATTTATATAAGTGCAATACTGGCGATTTGGTCATGCATTGAATATATTGTAAAAAATAAAGGTGTTATTGATTTAGAAAATATTTAACTTGTAGAAAACACGAACATATGTTACAATAAAACAAACGTTCGGCATAATAGTGTGATATATTGAGGAGATAGATAATGAATAACGAAAAAAATAAAGCATTAGATTTGGCATTGACACAAATAGAAAAGCAATTTGGTAAGGGATCCATTATGAAACTTGGTGCTGATAGCAAGATCAATGTTTCTACAATACCAACAGGTTGCTTGGAGTTGGATATCGCATTGGGTGTTGGTGGTGTTCCAAGAGGAAGAATTATTGAAGTATATGGACCTGAATCATCTGGTAAAACTACTGTTGCACTTCATATGGTTGCTGCGGCACAAGAAGCTGGTGGGGCTGCTGCATTTATTGATGCAGAACATGCACTTGACCCAGAATATGCTAGAAACTTAGGGGTTGACACTGAAAACTTATATGTTTCACAACCTGACACTGGTGAACAAGCTTTGGAAATTACTGAAATGCTTATTCGAAGTGGTGCACTTGACATAATTGTTATTGACTCGGTTGCGGCACTTGTTCCAAAAGCTGAAATTGATGGTGAGATGGGTGATACTCATGTTGCACTTCAAGCAAGACTTATGTCTCAAGCTCTTAGAAAATTAGCTGGTGTACTTAGTAAATCAAACACTGTTGCTGTGTTTATCAATCAACTTAGAGAAAAAGTTGGTGTTATGTTTGGAAATCCAGAAACTACGCCTGGTGGAAGAGCTTTGAAGTTTTACTCATCAGTTAGGATGGATGTTAGAAGAATTGAGACGTTGAAAAACGGAACTGAGATGTATGGAAATAGAACAAGGATTAAGATTGTTAAAAATAAAGTAGCGCCTCCATTTAAATTGGCAGAGTTTGATATAATTTATGGTAAAGGAATTTCTAAAGAGAGTAGTATTATTAATTTAGGCGTTCAAATTGGTATCGTTGAAAAAGCTGGCTCATGGTTTTCATATAATGGGACAAGAATTGGTCAAGGCCGTGATAATGCTAGAAAATACATGATGGAAAATCCAGAAATTGCATTGGAAATTAAGCAAAAAATCTTGGCTGAATATGGTTTAGACGAAGCAAGTAAACAAGAAAAGAAAGATGTAAAAACTGCAAAAGAAGAAAAGAAAACAAAAAAATAGACAAATAGTTGGAAGTGAAAAATTTCAAATTTGTTAATAGAATGTTTGTTTACTAAATATGAAATTTTGGTTATAATATTTATGTTTGGTGGTGCAGTATTCTAGTCGGTACGCATATTTTTGAAGACGGGCCTAAAAATTCGTAAAAGAGCACATCGATGAAGTCTCTTGTGTTGGCAGCTGACGCCCAGTTGGGTGCTGATGCTGGGGGTTAAGGTTGAAGGGCGATCTGCAATGGCATGCAGGCGTTGACCCAGCTTCCGTGGAGGGCTCAAGATGGTGATTTTCTTTCGGAAATTACTGCTTGAGTTAGACCTGTAATGTGGCGAAATGCTATGTACAGAGTAGCTTGCCTTGAGTGAGATAGGTGGATTTAGGAACACATTTAATAATGTATAGGCCATACTTATTAAGATGATCGCCTTTTGAAACCTATATTTGCAAAAGAGGATAGAAAATATGTTGTGCTGTAGAGGAAAGCTCCTAGACTGTTTTTTAATATATTAGGGATTATAGTGTGGTCTAAATGGTAATCTGGTCATGCCTATGGTAACATAGCATATCGTAATTTAATGGGAAACCGCTCCTTCGGCGACGTGGAGTATTATGATGGGAAATCCTACCAGACCTAAGCTGCAAGGTTTACCTAATGTATTACCACCAAAAACATGATTTAAATTAAGGATGGTTGTTTTTTGTCGGATAAAAAGAAAAACAATAATACATTGAAGATTTGGGCGATAAAGATTTTTTTTATATCGCTAATTTTAGCGGCAGCATTTAGTGTTGTTGCTGAATATTTCACTCAGGGACTATCATTGTTTGCAGCATTTTGTGTGCTGATTTTGATTGTAGCTATGGGTGTTTTTTCTGATTTAGTGGGTGTTGCATTTGCAACATGTGATCAGAAACCGTTTATTTCCATGTCTGCAAAAAAAGTTAAGAATGCAAAAGTATGTTTGAGCCTGCTAAAAAAGGCGGATATAGTTTCTAATTTTTGTAATGATGTAATTGGTGATATATGCGGCATTGTGAGTGGCGCGGCAGGTGCTGCTATTGCAATAAAGGTTTACATGGCTGGTGTGCCATTTTCGGAATATGTAGTTTCAATAATATTGTCTAGTTTTATTGCAGGGGCTACCGTAGCCGGTAAGGCTCTTGGAAAAGGTTATGCAATGAAAAAAAATAAAGAAATTGTCTCGTTTATCGGTATGATAATCGTTTTTTTTGTTAAAGAGGAAAAATTTAATTAGTAATTGGCTTTTTATTGCTATGGACGTATAATGTTTAAGATGTATAAATTTAAAGTGAGTAGACTTGATGGCTGATAAAAATAAAAGCGAAAAAAAAAGAATAGATATTCTGTTGGTAGAAAAAAAGTTATCAGCTAGTAGAGAAGAAGCAAAAAAGATGGTTATGGCAGGCTGTGTTTATTTAAATAATCAAAAAGTATCTAAACCTTCTGCGATTGGATATGAAAGTGATAGTCTTGAAGTTAAGAATTTTCAGAAAGAATTTGTAAGCCGAGGTGGTTATAAACTCAAAAAGGCTATTTTAGATTTCAATATAGATTTAAGTGGAAAAACTGCTGCTGATATAGGTGCTTCAACAGGTGGATTTACTGATTGTATGTTGCAAAACGGAGCAACAAAAGTTTTTGCTGTTGATTCTGGATATGGTCAACTTGATTGGAAGATGCGATCTGATGATCGAGTTGTTTCTCTCGAGAGATGTAATGCAAGATTTTTGGAAGCAGAAACGTTTAACAATGAATTAGTAGATTTTGTTTCAATTGATGTATCCTTTATTTCAGTAAAGCTGATATTTCCAGCATTATTAAATGTTATTAAGGATAATGCGAAGGTTGTTTGCCTTATAAAACCACAATTTGAAGCAGGCCGAGATAAGGTTGGTAAAAAAGGTGTTGTACGAGATAAATCAGTGCACATTGAAGTAATAAATAATGTTATTAGCTATGCGATTGACAATATGTTTAACATTCTAGGGCTTAGTTATTCTCCAATTAAAGGTCCAAATGGCAATATTGAATATTTGCTATATATGTCTAAAAATGAGAATGGAGTCTCTATGGATGTCGAAAAAGTTGTTAATTTAGCTTGGTGTAAATTATAAGTTGGTGATATAATGAAAAAAATAGGGATATTTGTCAATTCTGAAAAAAAATACGAAGAAGCATTGCGAGCGATACAGGACTTTTGTATATATAAATTCATTGATTTTGTTGTTGAATTTTCTGCTGAGTGTGAAAATAATTCAATTATTGATTATTCAATAATTGATACTGTAATTGTTCTTGGTGGTGATGGTACTATTTTGAGTGTTGCAAGAAATTCAGCACAACATAATGTGAATATTTTGAGCATCAATATTGGTAGACTTGGTTTTTTATCAACTGGTGAAGCGACTGAAATTTCTGAAATTCTTACTAAATACTATAATGATGATTACTATATAGAAAACAGGATTATGTTGGATGCAAAGATAATTTCTCATGATCACACAGTTTTTAATAGTTTAGCCATGAACGATGTATTTGTGTCAAAAAGTGGATTAGCAAGAACAGTAAGAGTTAATTTATTTGTCGATTCAATTCCAGTAAATCGCATTATTGCTGATGCTGTATTGGTGTCAACGCCAACAGGCTCAACTGCATACTCGCTTTCAGCAGGTGGTCCGATTATTACTCCAGAAGTTGATGCAGTATTAATATCGCCTGTTTGTGCTCATTCTTTGAGCTCTAGATGTATGGTTTTACCTATAAATTCTAAGATTAAATTTACTGCAAGTGATAAAAGTGATAATTTATTCTTAACAATTGATGGGCAAGTTCATGTTGAATTTGATCACGAAAGTGAAATTTCAATCAAAGTGAGCGAGCACAAGTCTCATTTTGTAAGATTTGATAAAGATTACTTTTATCCAAGACTTAAAAACAAATTGATTGATTGGAGTATGCCATAGACGATGTGCTTATTGGTGTGCTTATTATAGAAAGAGGATATTATTTATGAAAATGTCAAGGCAAAACCTTATTTTGAAAATTATAAAAAGCCAAGAGATTGAAACTCAAGAGGAGCTTGCAAAAAATCTTGTTGAATCAGGGGTAAACATTACACAAGCAACAATATCTAGGGATATTAAGGATTTGAACTTGATAAAAGTTCAGACAGAAAGCGGAAAGTATAAATACGCTGATAGTAATTCATCCTCAACTGTAAAGAATATGTCAGTATTGATGAGGGTTTTTAAATCAACAGTGAGAGCAATTAAACCTGCTGCAAATATCGTTGTTGTAAAAACGATTTCTGGTAGTGGAAATGTTGCAGCTGAAATGATTGACAGTTTGGATATTGATGGAATAGTTGGTACGTTAGCAGGCGATAATACAATATTTGTTGCTACAAAAAGCAATGAAGAGGCTATTCGAATTAGTGGACATTTATTAAAAATGATAAAATAATGTTTTTTATGGAAAGGCGTTTAATATGATTAAACATTTATTTATTGAAAATATAGCATTGATCGATAGTTTAGAGTTAGATTTAAATGCAGGACTTAATGTACTTAGTGGTGAAACTGGTGCAGGTAAGTCAATTATTATAGATTCGCTTAATTTAATTTTAGGTGAGAGAGCTATAAAAGAGCTTATAAAAACAGGTGAGTCAAAGGCGCGAGTTGAAGCAACATTTGATATCAGCCAGCATGAAAATATGCAAAAACTTTTAAAGCACAACGAAATTGAAGTTTTTGATAATGAACTAATTATCTCTAGAGAATTAGGCATTAGTGGAAAAAATGTATGTAGGGTTAATGGCAGTCTGATTAATTTATCTGAATTGAAAAAGATCAGTGGAAGATTAGTCGATATTCATGGTCAGCATGAACACCAAAATTTAATTCAAACTAAAAATCATATCAACTTTTTAGATAGATATGGAAAAAGTACAACTTTTAGAATACTAAATGAGGTTAATGATAGTTTAAAATCATATAATGATATTATTAAAAGTATTAATAACCTTTGCGGCGATGAACATGAGAGACAACGCAATTTAGACTTGCTAAAGTTTGAAATCGAAGAGATTAATAGTGCTGAATTAACTGAAAATGAAGAAGATGAATTAATTGATGAGAAAAAACGGTTGTTTTCTGCCGAAAAAGTTATTGAAGTTTTTAATAAAAGCTATAATACACTTTATGATGGCGAAGGATTCTCTGTTCTTGATAAATTAAAAGAAACAATCAATATATTTGAGGACATTTCTGACATTGATGAAAAATATAAGGTTATTTTTGAAACTTTAAATGAAGCTTATTATTCTATTGAAGAAGCAGGGATTGATATTCGAGATTTACATGATGGATTTACTTATAATCCATCTGATTTGATTGAAATCGAAAAACGTCTTAGTGATATTAATAATTTAAAGCGAAAGTATGGAAATAACTACCATGCAATTGAAGAATATCTAAAAAAATCTGAGTTAGAATATAATAGACTTTTAAATGCGAATGATGAACTTGAAAGACTTACTCTCGAAAAGGAAAAGCTGCATGATAAGCTATATGATTTATGCATGAAATTATCATATGAGAGAAAAATGAGTGCTAAAGTTTTTGAGAGAGAAATGCTTGATAACTTGAGAGATTTAGATATGAAAAATGCAAAATTTGAAGTGCGTTTTTCTACAATAGAAAGTAAAGAAGAAGCTGAATTTACCAAAAATGGTTTGGACGAGGTTGAGTTTTATATTACAATGAATTTAGGACAACCACTAATGCCGTTATCAAAAGTAGCATCGGGCGGTGAAATGTCTAGAATTATGCTAGCATTTAAAAATATATTGGGAGACAATGATGCTATATTAACAAATGTATTCGATGAAATTGATACAGGAATTAGTGGCAAGGTTGCGAATGGTGTTGCTGAGAAACTTGGCAATATTGCAAAAAAACGTCAAGTTATATGTGTAACTCATCTAGCTCAAATTGCAGCAGTTGCTGATCAAAATTATTTAATTTCTAAACAAGAAGTTGATGGTGCAACAATTACCAATATGAAAGTATTAAATTTTGATGAAAAACTAATAGAAGTATCAAGGCTTGCTGGTGGTGTTGAAAGTGAAATCTCAATCCAATATGCAAGAGAAATGATAGAAAAAGCTAAGAATTAGTAATCTTAACAGGTATAAAACATTGCATCTCTAACAAGAATAAAAATATATTCTTGAAAGAGGTGCTTTTTTTGAAAAACAATTTAGTTATTATATTATGTATTGTTGCAATAATGTGTTTTGGTGTGGTTTTATTACCCAGCGCTATTAAGATTGATAGTATACCTGAAAAAATATTTATCAATGACAATGAATCTGAGCTTATCGATGTTAAACTTCCTATAAAGGTTCAAATTTCATCTGATGATATTGAAACGTTGAAATTTAATGGTAATTCACTTAAAGATGTAAGTTATTATAATTTAAATAAACCTATAAGTATTGAAAGTATAAATGATGATTATAAGCAAATTGATCTTGAGATAGAAGCATTCGGAATGTTTCCAATAAAAAATGTCAGCGTTTCTGTCGATAAAAGAAAAAAAATAATTCCTGGCGGACAATCAATTGGAGTTGCTCTGTTCACTAAAGGAGTTTTAGTTGTTGGAACAAGCGAAATTAATATTGATGCAAATATATCTAAAAATCCTGCTAAAGAAGCAGGAATAATACCTGGTGATATTATTGTCAAGATAAATGATGAAGTGATTGATGATGCTGGTGATATATCTGAAAAAATCAACAATTCAAGTAAAGGGGATGTTGATTTACTTATTGCAAGAGATGGTGTAAACAAGGTTATTTCTGTTTCGCCTGCATTGGATCAAAATGATGAAAAATATAAACTTGGGTTGTGGGTCAGAGATAGTACAGCAGGTGTTGGAACACTAACGTTTATAGATCCTGAAAAAAAACTCTATGGAGGACTTGGACATGCTATTACAGATATAGACACTGGGAAAATTCTGACCATTCAAAAAGGAGAAATTTTAGCCTCAAATGTTATTGAGATTACTAAAGCTGAAAATGGTATACCTGGTGAACTCAAAGGTTATTTTAGTGGTAGCGATGAAAAGCTGGGCAATATTATGCTAAATACCACATGTGGTATATTTGGTGAAATATATGAAGATATAAATCTAAGCGGATTTGATGAGCAAATTTATGCTGGGCATATTTCTGATGTTGCTTTGGGTAAGGCTTATATTTTATCAACTATTGATGGACAAGGTGTCAAAAAATATAATTGTGAAATTATAAATATCAATAATCAAAGCTCAAGCGAGACAAAAAGCTTTATAATTAAAATTACTGATGTAGATTTAATTAGTAAAACTGGTGGCATAGTTCAAGGAATGAGTGGGAGTCCGATTATACAGGGCGATAAATTGATAGGGGCGGTGACTCATGTTTTTGTCAATGATCCAACTAAGGGTTACGGAATATATTTGGATAGAATGATGGATAAAATTGAATAAAAACCATTATATATGAGTGTGGACAAGAAAAATATTTGTTTAGTATAATCAAATGTGGGGAGCAAATATAATTCAATAGAGGCTGGTAGCAGTATGAAGAAAAAGCATATTGATGTATTAATTGTTCAACATAATAGGAAATTTGCATGTAAGTTTAAAGATTACATCGATAAAATGCAGGGATTTAGTGTCGCTGACTTTGCATTCAATGGTAAAATCGCATGCGAGTATGCAAGGGAATTAAAACCAGATTTGATAATAGTGGATATGATACTTTCATATATCGATGGTTTTGGTGTTATCGAAGAATTAAAAAAAGAAGAAAAGTTTAAGGATACTAAGATAATATTAACTTCATCCATTGCGTTGGATTTTGCTTTGGATAGAATAAACAGTTTGCCAATCGATTATTTTTTTGTTAAACCAATAATTTTTAAAACCTTTTCAGACAGAATAAATGAATTATTTATGGAACCAAAGCTTGACCCTGTCCATATTGTTGAGTGCACTAATGATAGGACTATTGAGTTTAGTGTAAAACAATATTTAAGAAAAGTTGGAATGCCTGCAAATGTTAGTGGTTATTCATATCTAGCAAGTGCTATTGTAAATGCTAGTAATGGTGCAAATATTTATGGTAATTTAAGCAATTCTCTTTATCCAAGCGTTGCAAAAAAACATAATACTACTGCAACTAGAGTTGAAAGATCTATCAGACATGCCATTGAGCTTGCATGGGATAGAGGGGATGTTGAGACTTTCGATGATCTATTTGGCTATACAATATCAGAAAATAAAGGTAAGCCCACAAATGGCGAGTTTATTGCAATGATTACAGATAAGGTTATGATTGATTTACTTAATATTGAATAGTATTTTGCTAAATAGCATATTTATTAATTAGCCATTTTTTTGGCAGAAAGGTAAATATGCTTGGTGAATTTATATTTATTAAAAAGAGAATTAAAAGAAAATATATTGATATATATATTCATATTTTTTCTATATTCGATAGGCACAACCGCTGGAATTGTTGTCGCTAATAATATCAATTTTCAAAATAATAATTCTATTACAATTTATTTTTTTAGTGCTCTTGAAGCATTCAAAAATAGTGAGGCTAGTAATTTTTCGATATTAAAAAATTCATACTTGCAAAATCTATCCTTTTTTGCGATAATTGTTTTACTTGGTTATGCAAGAATAGGATTTATTTTTGTAATAATTATTATTTTATTCAAAGGTGTATTCTTAGGATTTTCCATTTTTACAATATTTGCCTCAATTAAATTTTTCAAAGCTGCTGTATTGCTAATTAGCATTTCACCTTCAGTCTTTTTGTTATTGTTAGTGTTGATTAGGGCAAGTGAGTTATCAATTGAGTTTTCTTTTGCAAAATTATTTAGCAATGGGAATATTACATTTCTTAAACTAAATAATAATCCAAGGAGATATTTTTCTTTACAATTAAAAATGTTAATAATTATTTTAATCGCATCATTATGGGATGCGTTTATTGTTCCACTAATTGTTTAGATTAAAATGTTTGAATGATTGATTAAATTCTTTATATTGATGGAGGTTTACTGATGAAAAGAGTCGTTTTGATAGTATTAGATAGTTTTGGTGTTGGACAGATGGATGATGCAGATTTATTTGGGGATGAAGGATCTAATACATTTATAAACATAGCAAAAAACAGTGATAAGCTTAACATTCCAAACTTGTTAAATATAGGACTTGGTAATATCGATGGGATGATTGATGCATATAAAGTAAAGTCACCGATTGGTGCATATGGAAAAGCAAAAGAGCAATTTTTCGGTAAAGATACGACAGGTGGGCATTGGGAAATTGCTGGACTTGTTATAGATAAACCGTTTAAGACTTATCCAAACGGATTTCCTGATTATATAATGGACGAGTTTGAAAAGAGAATTGGAAGAAAGACTTTGGGTAACTATGCATCTTCTGGAACTGTAATTTTAGAAAAACTAGGTCAACAACATGTAGAAACTGGATATCCAATCATCTATACTTCTGCAGATAGTGTTTTCCAAATTGCTTGCCATGAAGACGTTATTCCTATTGAGGAGCTATATGAGATATGCCAGATAGCTAGAGATTTACTGGTTGGTGATGATTTAGTTGGACGAGTTATTGCCAGACCTTTTACTGGTGAAAATGGTGATTTTAAGCGAACAGAAAGAAGAAAAGATTATTCGGTAACGCCTCCTAAAGATACTGTTTTGGATTATATTAAAAACGATGGCAAGAAAGTATTTGCTGTTGGGAAAATTGAGGATATTTTTAATAGAAAAGGCATTACGGATATTGTTCATTCAACAAATAATGAAGCAGGTATAAATGCTACAATTGAAGCTATTTCGAGTGAATTTGAAGGTTTAATTTTTACCAACCTTGTTGATTTTGATATGTTATATGGTCACAGAAACAATGTTGACGGTTATGCAAGTGCTCTGTCATATTTTGATGACAGATTGCCTGAAATAATAAATAGCTTAAAAGATGACGATATTTTAATGCTAACAGCAGATCACGGCTGCGATCCTACTACTGCAAGTACCGATCATTCACGTGAGCATGTTCCGATTTTGGTTTGCGGTAAAAATATAAAGCAAAATATTAATTTAGGTGTTAGGTCTAGTTTTGCTGATATATCAGCTACTATTTCTGATTATTTAGAAATTGAAACGGATTTAGCAGGACAATCATTTTTAGATAAGATTATTTAGGAGGACACAATGACAAAAAAGAGAATAAATTCAGCTTATGAGTTTTTACAAGAAAAGAATTTGCCGACTCCAGAGATCTTGATTGTTTTAGGTTCTGGCTTGGGAGATTATGTTGATGGGTTTTCTGATGCTAAAGTAATTCCATATACTGAGATTCCTGGATTTCCTAAACCAACGGTCGAAGGACATCAGGGTAATTTGATTTTTGGTAAAAAGCATGGAAAAAACATTGTCGTTATGCAAGGCAGATTTCATTGTTATGAGGGCTATACTCCTCAAGAAGTAGTTATTCCTTTGCGTGTGCTTATAAGGCTAGGAATCAGCAAATTGTTGCTTACAAATGCCTGTGGTGGTGTCAATGAGAATTTTAAATCTGGTGATTTGATGATAATAACTGATCACTTAAACTTGCCAAATTACAATCCATTGATGGGTGAAAATTTTGATGAGTTTGGTCCAAGATTTTGTGATATGACGTATACATATAGTCCAAAGCTAATCAAAGTTTTACAAGATGGCTCTGATAAATTGAATATTGGTATTCATAAAGGCGTATATTGTTTTTGGTCTGGTCCGTCATTTGAAACGCCAGCAGAAATAAAGATGTCGAGAATACTTGGTGGAGATGTTGTCGGGATGTCAACTGTTCCAGAGGCTATTGTAGCAAACCATGCAGGAATTGAATTAGCTGGAATTTCATGTATTACTAATCTAGCAGCAGGTATTACAGCTGATAGGTTATCTCATCAAGAGGTTTTAGAAACAGGAAAACTTGCTGGAGAAAAAACTAAAAAACTAATAGATTATTTTGTTTCCAATGTATAACTAATATAATAAAAATTACATATTATAAATATACTTTGTCCGCATATCTTGTCGCTTTTAGAAAAAAACTAAGAGTAAATAAGGAGGCGGACATTTTGTTTAAAAAAATTTTAATACTAGCAGTTGTTTTATGTATGCCATATGTTGCATTTGCAATGGAAAAGAATACAGACGATAGCTCTAAATCATATATACTAATGGATTATAATGCTGGATGTATATTGATGGAACAAAACGCACACATACCCTTACAAGTTGCAGGAATAACAAAGGTTATGACGTTGCTTTTGGTATGCGAAGAAGTGGAAAAAGATGGATTGAAACTAGACGAGAAAATTACAATTAGCAAAAAAGCATCATCTATGGGTGGAACTCAAGTATTTTTAAGAGCAAACAAACAATATAGGGTTGATGAACTGATAAAATCGGTGATTATTGCTTCAGCAAATGATGCGGCTTGTGCATTAGCAGAGCGAGTAGCTTTAGATCAAGATGCATTTGTAATTAGAATGAATGAAAAAGCAAAAGAGTTGGGGCTAAAAGATACGGTGTTTACTAATCCAACTGGATTATATGATCCGATACAGAAAACAAGTGCATATGATATGGCGATAATATCAAGAGAGTTATTATCTTACGATTTATTTTATTGTTATAGCGATATCTACATGGATGACTTTATGCATGATGATGGTCAAAATACCGAAATGATAAATGCAAATAAACTGGTTAGATTTTATGATGGTGCTGATGGAGTGGCTACTGGATCATCAAAAGAATCGGGTTATTGCTTGATTGCGACTGCAAAGAGGGGACAGGGCAGATACATATATGTTTCACTTGGAGAAAAAAATAGTAACGAGCGTTTTGAAAATGCTAAATCAATGCTTGATTATGGATTTGATAATTTTAAAGCAAAAAGGATTGTGAAAGAAAATCAAGTTGTTAAAAAAAATGTGAAAATAGATGATGGCGAAAAAAAATATATTAATTTATATGCGAAAAAGGATGCAAATGTAATATTTGAAAAGAATAAAGAATCTAATGTGTCATCTAAGATACAAGTTTATGATGATCTTACTGCACCTATCAGCAAGGGGCAAAAATGCGGCGAGATAACAATAGAGCTTGATGGAGTTGTTATTGGCACAGTGGATCTAATTGCTGGTGAAGCGGTTGAAAAAAGGAGTTTTAATTCTACATTATCAAAAATATTTACTTCATGGTTATATAATTAAATAGAAACGTAAAAATATAATAAGAAAGTCTTTTACATAAATAATTGATAGAAAACATCCATTATAAGTAAAGACTTTTTTTATATAAAAATAAAGCATTGACAAAAAATTTTATTACACCTATAATCCAAACTGCACTTGCTTGTTATGTGCTGAATGATAATAACAATTATTCATGTCTATAAGGGTTTCATTTAGAATAAATTTTAATACAAAAGGATAATAAATGGATAAAAATAAAATGGGATTTATGCCAATCCCCAAATTAATAGCGATGATGTCGCTACCAGTAATTTTTTCAATGATGATTCAAGCATTATATAATGTTGTTGATAGTATTTTTGTTTCAAGGGTTAGCGAGGAAGCTTTAACTGCTGTATCTTTAGCGTTTCCAATGCAACTTATTGTAATTGCGGCATTTGTCGGATTGACAACAGGTATCAGCTCGGCAATTTCTAGAAAGCTTGGAGCAAAAGATAATAAGGCTGCAACTCAAGTTGCTGAACATGGATTTATGTTAGCTGCATTATTATATATATTTGTTGCTGTTATTGGCTATTTTGTAGCAAATCCGCTATTTAACGGATTTACGATAGGAAGTTTTAGTTTTGCTGGTTTTACTGAAAACCAAACGATAATTGGATATGGTATTATATATATAAAAATTGTAATGGTGTTTTCATTTGGTAGCATTTTCTGTCAAGCTGGGATGGGTGTTTTTCAAGGTACTGGTGATATGATTAAACCGATGATTGCACAACTTATTGGTGCATTATTAAATATTGCATTGGATCCGATTTTGATATTTGGATTAGGTCCGATTCCTGCAATGGGCGTAAAAGGTGCTGCTATTGCAACAATTAGTGCTCAAATTTGTGCTATGATATTTATCTGGATAATGCTTCTTGGCGGCAAATCAATAATAAAATTGAAGTTGAAAGAGTTTAAACTCGATATGCATATAGTTGGTCAGATAATTATGGTAGGTGTTCCATCAGCAATAATGCAAGGACTTGCGTCGGTAATGTTGTTTACTATGAATATAATCTTATCTAGATTCGGAGATTCTGCAATTACAGTTATGGGCGTATATTTTAAGGTGCAGTCCATGGTGTTTATGCCTGTTTTCGGATTATCTATTGGAACTATGCCAGTAATTGGGTTTAATTATGGAGCTAAGAATAAGGATAGAATCTTAAAAGCTATAAAGTTTAGTATAATTACAGCTGTTATATTTATGACTATTTGCATGCTTATTTTTCAGTTATTCCCAAGCCAATTGCTTAGCATTTTTAGTGCATCGACACAAACTATCATTATTGGTGTTCCTGCATTTAGGACGATAAGTATGATATTTCCACTAATGGGTGTAACGATAATTTTATCTACTGCATTTCAAGCATTTGGAAAAGCTCATCATAGTTTGAATTTATCAATAATTAGACAGTTAGTTGTTTTAATACCTGCTGCGTTTATACTAGCTAGTTTTTTAAATATAGATTTAGTTTGGTTTGCTTTTATTATTGCAGAGGGAATAGGGGTTATTTTAACAATATTATTATTTATCAATGTTTATAAAAAAAGCATACATAAATGGGATGATGCTGTTGAAATTGTACAATAGATTATTTTGTATCAAAGAAACAAAAAACATGATAAAATGTTTTGAATATAAATTATAATAAAATTTGGAGAAGAATATATGAATATTTTACAGATTGGGATTTTAGTTTTTTCTATTATTGAGACACTGAATATTATGATGCTATACTTTGCTCCAGGGATGAAGCAGGGGAATGCACTAGGTGTGTTTAAAGCTTGGGATACTGCTCAACAAGATGAAAATATGAAAGAATTCGTTCATTATATGGCTGCTTGGGTAGCAGGCGCTAAACTTATTTTCATATTAGTTGGCTTAGTGATAATTATTTGGGGTAATATTGAAACGCAAATAGCTACTTGTGCAGCTATGGTTATTTCTATATGCTCATTTTTTTGGAGACTATATCCAGCTATTAAAAAGATGGATGAAAAGGGTCAGATTGATCCAAAAGGCTATTCAAAGACTTTGCTAGCAATGATTGTTTCATTTGTCTTGGGTTTTATAGTTGTTTTCATTATTGGTCTTATTCAATTCTTATAGATCATAATAGTGTTTAGTTGATATATGCGGCATGAATTACAAAATTTGCGTTGAGTTTTTCATATGAGCATGTTGTTAATGTAATTATATTGGTGCAGTTTGAAAGATCTATATCGGTCTTGTGCATTGATTTTTCTTTTATTTTATAAAGGTAGTTGTTAAACTCTTCATAATCTGAAAAGCTGACCTTAACATCATGTTCAATATCATTTACAATATATGCTGAAAAAACTATGAATTTAGATGATTCATACATTGAATCAAAGTTTATTATATTGTTTGATAAAAAAAAGTCTTTATCTTTATAAAGATTGATATCATGAAACATACTTCCATCTTTCATATTGTGACCATATATCAAAACATTACTATCATCAATTCTATTTCTGTAATCCATAAGTATAGAGGCTCTTTTAGATTTCTTCTCATTTATGTTGTAATTTAGATAATGGATATTATCTTGACCTTGCATCACAGGGTAAGATATTTCGGTATTATCTATTTGCACCCAACCTACACAGTTATCATTTATACTACTAAAAAATTCTTCATTATTAATAGTTTGCTTAAATTCCGATTTTTGAACTTCAATTATATTGCCAGCATCGATTTTATCATTGTTGTTATAATATTCTTGTCTTAATGAATTATATGTTTCATCTGAACGATTTGCATCATAAGAATATAGTATGAGTTGTACTATACAAAAGCCTATAATCAAAATCAACAATAGAGCTATTGCGATCAAAAATTTTGCATTACTCAATATCTTCAAATTAGTTTCTCTTTTCTCGTCGTTATTGTTTTACTTAAAAGTAATTTTAGCTCGTTTTTTATTTGCTATTAGGACTATTATTAATACCAATAATATTAAAGCAACAAAGAGTGTGATAACATATACAATTATTCTATCACCTGTACGTGTTACAGTTGCATCACTTTTTATTAGTAAATTATCATTTATTGATGTTTCTAGCACCAAATCTTCAATACTTGTAACCGAAACGGCATATGATTCTGATGAAACAGAATCTGAACTTGGTGATGAAATTAGACTTACACTATAATCACCATATGGGATATTATAAAATGTAACGAATCCATCTCTTCCAATTTTTTCGACCTCGACAAGGTTTCCACCTTCATCGTATAATCCAATTTCACTGCCTGATGCAAGTGGTTGATTATATAAACTAAGCATCATTATGCTTATGTCTGCACGAATTATCTCATTTTCCAATGTTTTTGGATTTGTTGATACAGTAACTCCATCTTCTATAATCCCAGCAGATATGATTTTTTCACTTAAAGCGTAACCCATAGGAGCTTTCGTTTCTTTTATTCTATAATAACCATAAACGATATTTTCAAAAAGTACTTGCCCCTTCTCATCTGATGTTTTTGTAATTAATGGGGTAGTAAATTCTTTATCAGTATCAAGATACAGTGAAAATTCTGCATTCATTAATGGGTTGCCATTTTCGTCAAGCTTTAAAAGAACTATATTACCCAAAATTCGATTATTATTAGTCGAACTCGGGTTTGTTGTGACAAGAGATTCATTCTCTGTTATAGATGCTGTAAAAACTGTTAGAGAAGGTAAGTATCCGCTTGGAGAACTGGTTTCACGAACTGTATAATCTCCATAAGTAACATCTGTAAAGAGAACATATCCATTATTATCACTCGTTGCGGTTGATACTATATTGCCATCGCTATCGTAAAGTGTAAATATTGCACCCCCAAGAGGATTGTCTCTATCGTCATACTTTAGTAGTTGGATATTTCCCTTAATCAATTGATTAGATATACTTGAAGGTGTTGTATAAATAACTTTACCGTCATCGTCATCCTCGACTTGAGCAGTGAATATTGTATCTGATAATACATATCCTGTTGGAGCACTTGTTTCTCGAATAGTATAGTCGCCATAAAGAACATTTGCAAACGTAACTAGACCGCTTTGGTCACTAGTTGCTGCACTGAGTACATTTCCAGCGTCATCGTATAGTGTAAACACACTACCTTCAAGTGGTGTTAAACCTGTTTCGTTATACTTTGTAAGTTGAATACTTGCTATAATTCTTCTGTTTGTTGCACTAGAAGGAATTGATAATACTTGAGCACCATCGGTAGTTATCGTTGCAGTAAAAGTTGAAGAGTTAAGAACATATCCAGTAGGGGCTGTTATTTCTCTAATCGTATATTGTCCGTAATGGACATTGTTAAATAAGACTTCTCCGTCAGCGTCACTTATTACAGTTGACACTAAATCGCCGTCGATATCATGCAGAGCAAAAACAGCATTTGCCAATGGAGAAGAATTTTCATCTAGTTTTGTAAGCAAGATTGAGCCTGTAATATGCTGATCGGTAATTGTACTTGGATCAGTACTAACAGTTTGCTCATTATCATCGTCGCCAATTGTTGCTGTTAAAACAGTATTGTTAGGTAAATATCCTGTCGGTGGTGTTGTTTCGCTGATTGTATAGTTTCCATATGGTATGCTAGAAAATGTCACTACACCTAATGCATCGCTTGTAGCTGTTGTGACAGCAGATCCGCTATTATTATATAAAGTGAAGATTGCTCCCTGCACGCCGTTTCCTTCAGGGTTTAATTTTGTAAAGCTAATTGAACCAGTAATTGGATAATTCGTTAATGCTTGAGATTGTAATTGCACAGTTTCTCCATCAGTGACAATCGAAACATTATGTACTGTATTTGACAATACATATCCAGTTGGTGAGGTTGTCTCTCGCAAAGTATAATCGCCATAAACGATATTAGTAAATGTTATTTCTCCATCAGAACCAGTTGTTTCTGTTGCAACAACGGAACCACTATCATTATATAGACTAAATACAGCGCCTTCAAGAAGATCTAAATCTTCGTTTGTTTTTATAAGGTTGATGTTACCTCTAATTGATGTGTTTGAAAGAGTATCAGGGTTAGCGATTACTGTTGCGCCATCAACATTAATAGTTGCAGTTGGTCTTGATGTGTTGAGTAAATAACCTTCAGGGGCGGTAGTCTCAAGTAGATAATAATCTCCGTAAGGAACATCAACGAATTCTACTAAACCAGAAGCGTCACTGGTGGCAGTTCTTCCAGTAGATGTGTCGTCTAATTCATACAATGTAAAAACAGCTCCAGCAAGAGGGCTAGAATCTTCATCGTTTTTGGTCAATTGTATGTTGCCTTTAATAACTTGATTGTAAAATGTATAAGATATACTATGCTCTGCTGATGCATCGGGTATTGTAAACCTGTATTCTGCAGGAGTAAGTGCACTCCCATCTGGATTAACTGGGTTTGATAAATAACCAGTTGGAGCAGTAACTTCTACTATTGTATATTCTTCGTCAAATCTAATTCTATCAAAAATAGCTTCACCACTTGCATCTGTGGTGTTTCTTTCAATAGGAATATCATACTTATCAATAAGCTCAAAAACAGCACCTTCGAGTGGAACAGAAGTCTCTCTATCTGCTTTTGTTACTGTTACTCTACCTAAATTACCTAAAGCAGAGCCTCCAGAACCTGCAAATGTTACCAATATTGGAGAGCTGTTGCTGTCTGATTCGGCAGGGAGCCCTGTTACATTTATATCAGCAGTATTTGTAAATGGTTCTAAAGATTGATCCGATATATATGTTCTAAATTTTAGAGCAAATGCAGTGCTTATTGGAGTTGGCATGGTAAAGGTAAAAAGCTTAGTGTCTAAATCGTATGCAACATTTGTTTCATCTATTGGATACTCCGTTGTTTGATTAGTTGATCTATCAGAGTTAACATCTAAATTCCACAATTCTACCGAAGTTGTATCAAGTTCTAATCCCGCACTCAAAGTGTCGGTAATAACAGCATCGTTGAAGGCAATTTCGTTTCTATTAAGAGTAATTACCCAATCGATAAAATCTTCATCATCATTGTAGGTCTCATCTTTTGATATTATTTCAGAAGTAACATTTCTGCTAGAACTTTCTGATATTGGAGCTGTCAAAGTTTCATGATCTAGTATTGATGTATTAGCAAGGTTGAATGTGCCATTTGACTCAAGGTGTGTTAAATCTACCATTGATGTTGAATAAGTTATCGTATACATATCTGTAATCAGGTTGTTGGCAAGAACGCTTAAAAAGCTATAAGTGAAACTATCAGTAGCTACGTCGTAATTTAAATTACCATCGGTATAAGCAACTCCTAGTGTGTTATTATACACATCGAATGATGATAAAATAAAATCTTGATCTGCATCGATTGTATCAGTAATAACTACATTTTCAAGGTCAATTTCATTATTATTTACTTCTATTGTCCATTCCATTTCTCTTGTATCATAATTATAAGAACCTCTTGTTTTATCCAAAACTTCACTAACAATAGGTTGATTTGCACTTGATGGCCCTCCAGTTCCATTAGAAAGGGCAACAGTTGCGGTATTTGTTGCAGTTCCAGAATAGTTTGATAAATACTGATCAGTATCTGTCATTTGCGTTTCAAAAGTAATAGTGTATGTTTGTGTTATTTGGATTGGAAAAGTATATACTATGCTTGAAGCTGTCGTAACTAGCGCAGGTGCAATAGTTGATAATCCACCAGTAATAGCAAAACTATTTGCTACATATTCTTGCCCTGATGGTATAGTATCGGATATCACAACATCGTCCAATGTTAGAACATTTGGATTAACGACAATTTGCCATGAAATTATTCCAGTAGAAGCATCATAACCTACGCTTGTTTTATTGATAATCGTTGACCCAGGTGGTACAATATTTACACGTGAAGTATTGTTGTTTGTTACTAACGGTGATGATAGTGTGGCTGTATTGTTAAAAGCTTCACTTTCTTGTGTGTACAATACACTAGAATCAAGAGGGGTAGAATATTGTATTATATGTTCTTCACTGATTGTTCCAAGATTAATAGTTAATAATCTACCAACAAGAGAGAATTCATTAGTGTCTAACGGTGCAACATCTTCGACTAGTGTTGCTGCACTATCGACAAGAGTAGTTGTTAGGTTTGTGATTATCAAGTCATCTTGAATAGTATCAGTTATTACAACATCAGGTATTGTTAGACCATTTGTATTAACTGTTATAGTCCAATCAATTTCATTATTATCAGAATCATAAGATGCAGTTTTATCTATTAAATCAATTGGTATAGTAACGATTTCATTTGGTGAGGTGGAAGGCGTTCCATCAGCAAGTAAATCGGCACTGTTTACAATATCGATAGTTCTGGATGTAGCGGAAACTAAATCATCATTGTTTACAGTAGTAGTGTAGGTTATAACTTGTTCGGTTGTGATCTGTTCCAAAAACGTATACTCAAAGACTCTAGGACCTGCTACATCATAAGTATAACTTGCAGCAGCAGCTGGAACAGTTGTTGTTGAAACCGCATCATCAAATTCATGACCTGTTGATATTGTATCAGTTATTACCATAGAATCAACTGTTGCATTATCAGAATTAACAGTTAAAGTCCATGTTATTTTATTAGTTACTGGATCATATACTCCAGATTTTTCAATATCAGCTTCTGGTGGTGGCGGTTGTAAAAAATCAATGGTGATTGTTTTTGGATCTAACCCTTGACCTATATCAAAATCAATTTCTACTGGTTCATTTTCACCAATATTGGTTTCATCAAAAGCAAGCTGAAACCAAAAAGAACCTGATACATCAGAATAATCGAAGGCGATTTGTTCAAATGTTAGAATTATTGTTCTTGTTGGAACGTCTAGTGAAGCTGTTGCAGCTTTTTCAGTTGAACTAAACATAAGGTCAGCATCTGGAACTGCACCGGCCAATATTTCATCAGGTAATGCCATAGTAAAAGTATCACCTGCAACTCCTGCCGTTCCGTTAGCAAGTTCAAACTCATAATATAAGCGCATACTTTCATCTTTGTCTATATTGGATCCAAGAGCGTTGCCGTTTATATCTGTTATTCTAACATCAGTTATTATGTCTAAATCGTTATTTCTTTCAGCAGCATTTGCAACTACATTGAAGCAAGGTAAAAGTTGTATTACTGTGATTAGTAATAACAAAATTGTTCCGTAAAAAATTTTTTTCATATAATTATGCACCTTGAGCTCTTTATTTTGATAGTCAATTCTAACATAAATATCATAATGATTCACTTGTTATTAATAGATTTTGTTATAAAATTAACAAAAATCCACATATGTGATAATAGTCACATACTTATACTTTGAAAAGGATATAATAACCTTATCGAATAAAAACTTTGGAGGAAAGACAAATGGAAAATATGTTCTGTTATCAGTGTCAAGAAACAGCAGGAAACAAAGGTTGCAAAATTAAAGGTGTATGTGGTAAAACTCAAGTTGTATCAAAAAACTTAGATGGTATCAAATACTTGATAAAAGTTTTAGCAACTGAGGTTAATAATTCTGATAATAAAGATATTGATGTTAAAAAAATAGATGTATATATTATGAATGCATTATTTAAATGTATCACAAATGCAAACTTCGACGATGAGGCTCTTAACGAAACATTGGTTCAAGGAGCAAAATTATTATCTAAAATCAGTGATGTTAAGATTGATTTTTTTGCAGATAGTGATAAAGGAAATCCGCTAGCTACAAAAGATGAAGATATCCGTTCTGCAAGAGAAACCATTCTTTATGGATTGATGGGTATGGCGGCATATCACTCTCACGCTTATAATCTTGGAAAGTTTTCTGATGATGTTTTTGCATTTACACGTAAAGCTTTAGAGGCTCTTGCAAATGATGACATCGACCTTATGGGATATGTTAAATTGATAGATGAAACAGGCAAATATGGAGTAGAAGCTATGGCTCTTCTTGATGGTGCTAATACTGGCACTTTTGGAAATCCTGAGATATCAAAAGTATCGATTGGTGTTAGCAAGAACCCTGGTATTTTAATTACTGGTCATGATTTACATGATATAAAAGCACTTTTAGAGCAAACTAAGGATAGCGGAGTTGATATTTATACGCATGGTGAAATGTTGCCTGCACATTATTACCCAGAATTTAAGAAATACTCAAATCTAGTTGGAAACTATGGTGGGGCATGGTATCAACAAAAAACAGATTTTGAATCTTTTAATGGTCCAATCTTGTTTACTACTAACTGTTTAGTACCGCCTTCAAAAAATTGTGGTTATAACGATAGAGTATTTATGACAGGAAACACAGGTATGCCAGGCTGGAAGCGTATTGACGAAGACGAGAATGGATACAAAGATTTTTCAGCAGTTATAGAGATGGCAAAAACTTGTGAACCTCCAACGGAGATTGAAACTGGTGAAATCGTAGGTGGTTTTGCACACAATCAAGTTATTGCACTAGCTGAAACTGTTGTGGGTGCTGTTAAAAGCGGTGCTATAAAGAAGTTTGTTGTTATGGCTGGATGTGATGGAAGGTTCAAGCAACGCGGATACTACACTGAGTTTGCTGAGAAACTACCAAAAGATACTGTTATTTTGACAGCGGGTTGTGCTAAATACCGTTATAACAAGCTTGATTTAGGTGATATCGGTGGAATCCCAAGAGTGTTGGATGCTGGACAATGTAATGATTCATATTCTTTGGCTGTTATCGCTCTAAAATTGGCAGAAGTATTTGAATGTGATATCAATGAATTACCGATTGCATATAATATCGCATGGTATGAGCAAAAAGCTGTTATCGTTTTACTTGCACTATTACATCTAGGAGTAAAGAAGATACATGTTGGTCCATCATTACCAGCTTTTCTGTCAGAAAACGTTGCAAATTTCTTGATTGATACTTTTGAACTTGGAACAATTTCAACAGTTGAAGAAGATATAGCAAAAATGATAGGTTAATATATAAAGGAAAGGTGAATTATAATGGTTGAAAAAAAATATAATTATACTGTAAGTGAAAATAAAACAATAGAGAGAATTGTTGCGGATGATCATGTGAATGTCAATCATATGATTTTACCTAAAAATGATAGGCTACCAGAGCACTATTCAAATTCCAATGTATACATGATTGTTATCAGCGGAAAAGTTACATTGATTCTCGATGATCAAGAGGAGCATAAATATTCTAAGGGTGAAATATTGAATATACCTTATAATGTTAAAATGAACGTTGTTAATTTAGATGATGAGCTAGTTGAGTTATTTGTTTTAAAAGCTCCAGCACCAGATAAATATATAAAATAAAGTTATGTAATCAAAGGTGTTTCTTAAATAAATAGGGAAGCACCTTTTTTTAGTAGAAAACAAATATTAATAAAATTTAAATTTGTTTCAAATTATTTGATTGTTATTAAATTTATGATATAATAATTAATGATTGAAGCTAAATATATTTTTGGAGGGTAAAAAAAGCAATATAAACTCGGTTTTAATCGTATATATATAAAACATAATGAAACAAAAGCAGTTGACTATTTTAGGGTTTTGGTAGCAAGTAAAAAGCATTTTAAGACGAAAAAAATTCATAATAATAAAAAATCAATGTAAAACGCACTTTTTTGATACAATCTATGGTATTTATTTGCCTTAGGTTTATTTATGGTGAAGAATTCATTGACTAATCACAAGTATAATGGAGGAATAAAATGAAAAACTATGTTGCTGAACCTTTTAAAATTAAAATGGTAGAACCGGTAAAAATGACTACAAAGGAATATAGGGTTGAAAGACTAAAAGAAGCTAATTATAATCTTTTTGGATTGAAGTCTGATGATATTTATATCGATTTTCTTACTGATAGCGGAACAGGTGCGATGAGTGATGCACAATGGGCTGGTATTATGCGTGGTGATGAAACTTATGCAGGTGCAAGAGGTTTTACCAGAGTAGAAAATGCTGTTAAGGATATTTTTAATTATAAATATGCTCAACCAGTACATCAAGGAAGAGCAGCAGAGCAAGTGTTGTTTCCTTGTTTATTGGAAAAAGGCAAGAAGTGTATTTCTAATATGCACTTTGATACAACAAGGGGTCATGTAGGTCTTGTTGGAGCTGATCCAGTTGACATTGTTGTAGAGCAGGCTAAAGATACAACAACATATGCACCTTTTAAAGGTAATATGGACGTTGAAAAGATGGAAGCTTTTATTGTCGAACAAGGTGCAGAAAATATTGGGCTTATTATCATGACTATCACTAATAATAGTGCAGGTGGGCAACCTGTATCACTTGAAAACATGAAGCAAACTAGTGAGGTTGCTAAAAAATACAATATCCCAATTATTATTGATGCTGCAAGATATGCAGAAAATGCTTATTTTATCAAGCAACGTGAGGCTGGATGTGAAGATAGAAGCATTATTGATATTACAAGAGAGATGTTCAGCTATGCTGATGCGTTTACAATGAGTGCTAAAAAAGATGCAATAGTAAATATGGGCGGATTGATTGGAATAAAAGACAATGAAGAATTGTTTAGAAAAGTTCAAGGGTTGACGATTCCATATGAGGGTTTTGTTACTTATGGTGGACTTGCTGGAAGAGATTTAGAGGCTCTTGCTATTGGTCTATATGAAGGACTTGAGACAGATTATTTAAGATATAGAATTGGTCAAGTTGAATATCTTGGTGGTCTTTTAGAAGATCAAGACATAGCATTTCAGTATCCAGTTGGTGGGCATGCTGTTTTTATTGATGCAAAAGCGTTTTTGCCACATATTCCATTTAACGAGTTTCCTGGGCACACTTTAGCATGTGAGCTATATATTGAAGCAGGTATTAGATCATGTGATATCGGATCATATATGATGGGCAATGATCCAGATGGTGTGCAGATTCAATCAGAAATGGAATTTACAAGACTTGCTATTCCAAGAAGAGTTTACACTCAAGCACATTTTGATGTTGTCGGACGAGCATTAGGTAATATTAAAAAGAGAGCAAGTGAGATAAATGGATATAAAATCACATGGGAACCAGAAGTTTTAAGACACTTCACTGCTAAGCTCGAACCAGTTAAATAAGAGATATTATATATTTAGCCCTAATTTATTTAGGGCTTTCTTGTATTAAATTTGTTTAAGTTGAAAATAATGCTTCAAGAATATAGACATTCTTTGAAGCAAAGTATATTATAATAGTATAAGTAAATTTTTGTAGTTTGATTAAGGCTAATATTATTCTTATGGAGGTGCAGTTATGAAATTTATTATTAAACAAAAGATTTTTTCTTTTGCGGATAGCTTTGTAGTAAAAGATGAGTACGATAATCCATTATTAAAAGTTCAAGGTAAATATTTTTCATTAGCTAAAAAACTTAAAATTTTTGATATGCAAGATAATGAGATATATTATATCGAACAAAAATTATTTAAGTTTTTACCTGAGTATAGAATATTTCAAGGTAGTCAGCAGATTGCATTTTTAAAAAAAGAATTCACTTTCATGAAGCCGAAAATCAATATAAAAAGTATTTATGGAAACTTCACTATTGACGGTAAAATATTACAATATAATTTTACCATCCATAAGGAAGAAGAGCCAGTTGCGATAATCGACAAAAAACTCATGTCATTTTCTGATACTTATGCGGTTGATGTGAGTGATGATGAAGATATCCCTTTTATTGTGACGCTTGTGATTGTTATTGATCAAATGTTACACGATGATAGGTCAAATAGATAAATAATTATTCTAATATCAAGCTAGTCTTATTGTGGGCTAGCTTTTTTATTTTAGATAAATTGTGAACTTTTATCTTGTTATATTGACAAAGTGAACGACGTTCATGTATTATTAGTGAACGTTGTTCATATTAAATTGTATTTGAAGGTAGAGGAGTATTTTTGGAAGATAAAAGGATTAGGTTGCTTAGAGATGAACCAATAAATAAAGCTGTAAATAACATGTCAATTCCAGCGATAATAGGTCTTTTGGTTATGGCTATATATAATGTTGTTGATACTATGTTTGTAGCATGGCTTGGAACCAATGCAACGGGAGCTACGCAAGTAGTTTTCCCTATTTCTATGTTGGTTTCAGCAATAGGACTTGCATTTGGAATGGGTGGCGGAAGCTATATTTCAAGATTGCTCGGAAGTAATAAAAAAAGCGAAGCTAATAAAGTTGCATCGGTATCATTTATATCAACGATATGCTTAGGGATTTTATTCACTATATTCTCTATATCATTTATTAAACCAATATTAGGTTTTTTTGGTGCTGAAAATGAAGTGATGGAATTGTCTAAGATATATGGATTTTATATCTTAATTGGTAGTACTTTTGTTATGGGTAACATGAGTATGAATAATATGTTGCGTTCTGAAGGTAGTGCAAAGCTATCTATGATCGGAATGGGTATAGGTGCTGTTTTAAATATTATTCTTGACCCTATATTTATTTTTGTATTTGATCTCGGCATCGCTGGTGCAGCTATGGCTACTACAATATCTCAAATGGTGACGTTTGCAATATTGGCTTCAAAATATCTTAGCAATCATTCTGTTGTCAAGATTGCTCTAAAATATTTCAAACCATCAAAACTTATATATAAGGAGATTTTAAAGGTAGGTGTTCCAACTTTCTTTAGGCAGGTTTTATTGAGTATCTCAATTGGAATCTTAAATAATAGTGCTGTTAACTATGGCGGTCCTGATCTTTTGGCGGCGATAGGACTTGTATTAAAAACCTCAATGCTTCCTATGTATATAGTTTTTGGTATTGGACAAGGTTTTCAACCTGTTGCAGGTTATAACTATGGTGCAAATAACAAATCAAGAGTTATGGATTCATTTAAATATAGCATGACTTTGTGTGTGTTGGTGTCATTGATATGCAGTATTATACTAATAATATTTAGTAGTCAAATTTTATCTCTGTTTAGAGTGTCCGAAAGTGTACTCAGATATGGGGTTGTGGGCATGAAATATAATGCTATTGCACTTGTGTTTATGTCGATTACAAATACTGTGGGTGTTTTTTATCAAGCATTAGGCAAAGGCAAAGAATCGCTACTCTTGTCGGTTTCAAGACAAGGAGTGTTCTTTATACCTGCGATAATAATTCTACCCAATATTTTTGGAGTGACAGGAATTTTGACTGCTCAATTAGTTGCTGACATACTGACTTTAATTTTGTCTGCATTTATGTTTGTACCATTTATTATGAAAGATAATCTCGGTGTTGAATTGGTATCTGATGAAGAATTAGCTTATGATATGGAGTAGATTGCGATGAGAAAGAAGTTACTTTGTAAAGATGATGTGTTAACTATTGCCGAAAAAATCATTGAGAAAGATGGGCTAGATCATTGTTCAATGCGGCATATAGCAAAGCAGTTAGGCGTTGCTGTCGGAACAGTATATAATTATTATAAATCAAGAGAAGAGCTTTTAAATGAGCTATTTAAAGTTAGCTGGCAAAGAACAATCCATAATATTAAGAGTTGCGTGGACGAAACTCAAGATAAAATTACTCAGATAGACAATCTATGTGAAAGTCTTAATATGGAAATTGAAAAGAGAAATGGACTAGGCAAAGAAGTTTTTAATAATGATTTAAAATCTATGAAAGATCATTCGAAATTTATCAAATATGAAATTGAAATAATTATTAGAAAAATTATTTGTCAAAACTCAGAGGCATCTAATATAAATGATATTTTGAGTAATTGGATTTTAGCTATTTTGTTTGACAAAATATTAAAAGGACAAGGCTTTTCAACGTGTGAAAAAGCAGTTTTAGCTCATATGATAGATTCAAACTATGAAACGGAATAGGACAATTGGTTTTTTAATAGTCTAAACAAGCGGTGGTTCTTTATATCCATTATCTAAAAATAGTTTTTTGATATTATTGTGAGCATTTAATAGTAAATCTTCTATTGATTCGCCTTTATCAATATGATCATATATTACATCAGCTAAAATTTTATCGACATGAGCTTCGGCAACTATCGTTTCATTGTCGATCATTGGTGTGTTTCTAGGTTTACACGATAATGAGCTAGAAGGGACGTATTCAAACCACGGATATAGTTTTAGTAAATCGGGATTAGAATAAGTGCTTTCACGAGCTGAGTTTCCACCTAAAACAGTATAAGAAATTGAAGCTTGAGTATCTAATAACCAGCTTAAAAAACCAACTGCAACTTCTGAATTTTCACTATATCTATTAATGCCCATAGTCCAACCTGCTTGGATTGGAGATTTTCCTGGAATATAATCATATCCAATTTTATCGTAGACGTTAGATACTGTTCTATCTGACAAAACACATGCATGATGGTGATAGGCCACTATCATTGGTGAGGCACCCTTGGCAAACAATTTTGTTTTTTCAAATGCACTTATATTAGATAAAGATGGATCGCAATATTTAATGCTTTGAGCCATATTTTTAAATGCAGATACGTTTTCATCGGACATGACGCATATTCGACCTTGACGATCAAAAATTGCGCCACCATATGACCATATTCTTGGGTATAGTTCACCCATTAGCGCCTCATGGAACCCTCTTGTTATTGATGTGCCATATTCGAAAGGAGATTTCTCGTTGTACTTTTTTGTAAAGAATTTTGCTATTAAATTATATTCATGCCAGCTTTTTGGCGGATTGAGTTTTTTACCATATGTTTCAAAGAAATCTCTGCGAACATTATCATCATTAAAAACATCTTTTCTATAATATAATAGTTGAGTAGCATTTAAATATGGTATTCCATATAATTTGCCTTTATATTTTCCAAATCTATTTAATGTATCCTGTGTAAAAGCAGCTGAAAGTCTAGATTTTTCAAAGTTGTTCGTTAGATCTAGCAAGCATTTATTTTGTGAAAAATAGTTTAGCCACGGAATATCGATTGCGAAAATATCATATTTATTTTCTTTATGGTTTTTTATATGCATCAATTCTTCATATATACCCGTTTGAGGTAGAGTATCAATTATTACGTTTGCATGTGCCAAACGTGAATACTCTGGTATTGCATATTTAATAGTATCAGAAATGTTATCATTTTTTGTTAGGAGTATTCTGATTGTCTTCGCATAAACTGGTTTTATTGACAGTGATGTAAAACGCTTTAAGTTATTATTTATTTTCTTTAGTTTAGAATATATAAAATCATCTTTGAAGTTTTTCATTACAAACTCAAACGACTTTGGGTCTTTAATATTTGCTATTAGAGTATCACCAGCAAATGAGCCAAGTTTCTTAGCTGGTCTATTAGTTGTAGTTAAATGGTGAAGTGATTCAAAATTATACCAACTATCTTCGCCTAAAGCTAAAATATTGATATCTTGATCCAACTGAATATCTCTAAGGAGTGCAGCCTCAATTATTGCATTTGCAATTTGAACTGATGTTGCAATAATAAGCTTTGGTAAAAAACCTTGATATATTTTTTCTATAATAATTTTAAACTTAGACTCTCTTGAATGGGGGAGGTTGATGATGTTTTCATTGTTGCAAATTGCATCATTGTTGTCAAAGGCTTGTTTAAAACCATCAATACATTCTCGTTCATTTGGATAATCTAGTGTACCTGTCATAAGACAAATATCTGTGTTGTTTTCGCTTAAAAAGTAATTTGTTATATTATATAGAGTTTCTTGATCGTTAAAGCCAATATAATTATAGCCTGTTAGTTTCGATGGTTTTCTTATAATAAAGACGGTGGAAATCCTTTTTTGTAATTTAATAAAAAAAGGTGTACCTTCTGGGTTGCACGTACAAATAATAACACCAGCATATTCACTCGACAGACATTCATTAATAGCCTTTTCTTCACGCGAATCAATATCGTCCGTCATATAGAGAATAGATTTGTATCCAGCACTTTCTAGCGATGAGTATATGCCAATCAAAGCTTCTGAATATAGTCTTTCCTCGATATTGGGTATGATAATAGCGATTTGATTTGATTTTTTCGTCTTTAATCTTTTTGCAGATTGATTTGGAACATAACCAAGTTTTTCAACTGCAAGCTGAATTGATTTTCTTTTTTCTGGTCCAATATATTTATTGTTTAAATAATTTGAAACAGTACTTATGGATACATTGGCCATTTTTGCTACATCATAAATTGTTGGCATATCATATTCTCCTAAAAAACAAGATTGTATATTACTAATATACTAAAAAATAGAAATAAAAGCAATTAAAACGATACTAAAAAAGTAAAAAACAACCTTTAAATCCCTAGTAAATCACCTATAAGTATAGTTTAATGTAATTAATAGATTAAAAAAACAGTTTAAACGATAATTAAAAAGGAAGAGGTAATAATTAATGGTTAAAATTGGAATTAGACCTACAATTGATGGTAGAGAAGGAAGACTTAGTGTTAGAGCTGGTTTAGAAGATCAAACAATGAATATGGCTAAATCTGCTGCTAAGTTAATTAGTGAAAATTTAAAGGATCCACAGGGAAACCCTGTTGAATGTGTAATCGCTGATTCTACTATCGGTAGAGTGTCAGAGGCTGCTGCATGCGCAGAAAAATTTGCACGTGAAGGTGTTTGTGCTACTTTAACTGTAACACCATGTTGGTGCTATGGATCAGAAACTATGGATATGGATCCGTTATTGCCTAAAGCAGTTTGGGGATTCAATGGAACAGAAAGACCTGGTGCTGTTTATTTGGCGGCCGTATTAGCTGGTCATAACCAAAGAGGTTTACCTGCATTCGGTATATATGGAAAAGATGTTCAAGATAGCGACGATACATCAATTCCAGATGATGTTTCAGAGAAGATTTTAAGATTTGCAAAAGCTGCTGTTGCAGTTGGTCAAATGAAGGGTAAATCATATCTTGCATGTGGTAATGTATCTATGGGAATCGCTGGATCAAAAGTTGATGACGACTTTTTCCAAGATTATCTTGGCATTAGAACTGAACAAGTTGATATGACCGAGTTTATTCGACGTGTTGATGAAAATATATTTGATCCACAAGAGTTTGAAAAAGCACTTAAATGGAAAAATGAAAAATGTGAAGAGGGTAGAGATGTTAACGAAGACCAAGCAACTGCTGAGGAAAAAGAAGAGCAGTGGGAATTTGTTGTTAAATGTGCTCTAATTGCAAAAGACTTGATGCATGGTAATGAAAAATTGGTTGATCTTGGGTTTTCTGAGGAAGCAAAAGGACACAATGCTATTGCTGCTGGTTTCCAAGGGCAAAGATCTTGGACTGACAGATACCCTAATGCTGACTTCTTAGAAGCGATTTTATGTTCTTCATTTGATTGGAATGGAAAAAGAGAGCCATATGTAATGGCAACAGAGAACGATTCTCTTAATGCAGTTTCAATGCTATTTGGAAAACTTCTTACAAATACAGCACAAATATTCTCTGATGTTAGAACATATTGGGGTCCAGAATCCGTTGAAAGAGTTACTGGTAAAAAATTAGAAGGTAAAGCTGCAAATGGAATTATTCACTTGATTAACTCAGGTGCAACTTGCTTGGATGCTAGCGGACAGCAAAGTGATGAAGACGGAAACCCAACAATGAAGCCATTCTGGGATATTTCTGATGAAGAGGTTGAAAAATGTCTTGATGCTACATCATGGTGTGCTGCTGATCTTGGATACTTCCGTGGCGGTGGTTTTTCTTCATTATTCTATACTAAAGGCGGAATGCCTTGTACAATGTCAAGAATCAATCTTGTTAAAGGGGTTGGACCTGTACTACAAATAGCTGAAGGTTATACTGTTGAGCTTGATGATGAAGTTAATGAAATTTTGACTGAAAGAACAAGTCCGACTTGGCCAACAACTTGGTTTGCTCCAACATTAACTGGTGAGGGTGCATTTAAAGATGTTTATAGTGTTATGGCAAACTGGGGTGCAAATCATGGAGCAATTAGTGCTGGTCATATTGGTGCTGATTTAATTACTCTTGCTGCAATGCTTAGAATCCCAGTTAATATGCACAATGTTGAAGATGGTAAATTGTTTAGACCATCAGCATGGTCTATGCATGGAACCCAAGATAAAGAGAGTGCAGACTTTAGAGCTTGTGCAACTTATGGCTCTGTTTATGGTAAATAGATAATTTAAGGGCCGAAATGTAGAAATCTCCTTTTATTTTTTACTTTCGGCCTTTTTGTTTTTAATTGAGAGGATATACATTATGAAACATATTGCGTTTGACCTTGGAGCAGAAAGCGGTAGAGCTATTGTAGGGCAGATTATAGATGGCAAACTTGAAACAACTGAAATACATCGTTTTTTCACCCAAGGAACATTTGTAAATGGTAGTTTAAGATGGGATGTGTACCGTTTATTTGCAGAGCTTAAAAATGCACTTAAAAAGTATGCACAAATATATGGTGATGAACCTTGTTCAATGGGAGTTGATACATGGGGAGTTGACTATGGTGTTTTGGATAAAAACGGTAAACTGATTTCTATACCATATCATTATAGAGATAGCAGAAATGTTGGAACAACAAAGGCTATTGAAGCAAAGATGGGGCTTGATAGACTTTATGAACTTACTGGTATTGAATACATGGAGATTAACACGCTCAATCAGTTGATTGCGGCAAAAGAAATGGATGATCCAACAATAAATGCTGGTGAAAAAATACTGTTTATGGCTGATTTATTACAATATTTTTTATGTGGAGTTGCAAAAGCAGAGTTTTGTCTTTCAACTACTTCGTGTATGTTTAACATTGCAGAAGCTAGGTGGGAAGATCAAGTTTTTGATGCGTTTGAAATTCCAAAAAAACTTCAACCAGAAACCGTATATGGTGGTCAATTATTAGGTACTGTTAGGGATGATGTTGCAAATGAAACTGGCATATCTAAAGAGTGCTGTGTAATAACTCCACCGACTCATGATACCGCTTGTGCGGCAGTTGCTGTGCCTAGTTTAGATGATAATGTTGCATTTATCAGCTCTGGAACTTGGTCACTTATCGGACTTGAGCTTGACAAAGCAAATATTAATGAACAAACTAAAAAGCAAAATATAGCAAACTCTGGTGGTGCGTTTGGTAAAATATTGCTGTTAAAGAGTCATTCAGCTCTTTGGCTTATTCAGCAAGCAAGAAAGTTTTGGCTTAAAAACAATCCAGAATTGGGTTATGGTGATATAGTTAAATTAGCGGATAAATCACAGCCTTTTTATGGATTTATAGATACCGATGATCCAGTATTTTTAAATCCAACAAGCATGCCAGATGCTATTTGTGATTATTTGAAAAAGACGAATCAGCAAAGCCCGAAACCAGATGATATCGGACAGATTGCAAGGATTATATTTGAAAACTTAGCTTTTAAATATAAAGCTACATTTGAGATTTTATGTGAAGCATCTGGAAGAAAAGTTGAAAAACTCAACATCATTGGTGGTGGTATTCAAAATAAAATGCTCACTCAATTTGCAGCCAATGCAATGGGGATTAAAGTGTTCGCAGGTCCAGTAGAGGCAACATCAACTGGAAATATTTTGATGCAAGCATATGGAGCTGGTGAGATTAAATCTTTAACTGAGCTTAGACAAGTTGTAATAAGCACATTTGAGCCTGAAGAGTTTATTGCCGAGAATCAAGATCAGTGGAATGAAAACTATAAAAAGTATAAAACGACATGCAAAATATAATTTGTAGATAATATATAAATAAATTTTGTTTGATAAAAAACTGTATGAATTTCATGCAGTTTTTTTATATCTTATGTTATAATGTAATTTATGAATAAAACTTATAATGATTTTAAAAATATTGTATTAAATAAAACACCGCTTATAGACGTTCGTGCACCGATCGAATTCGTTAAGGGTGCATTTATTAATGCAGTAAATATTCCTGTTATGGATGACAAGCAAAGAAAACAAGTAGGCATATGCTATAAAGAGCAAGGTAATGAAGCAGCTACAAAATTAGGTTATGAATTAGTTAGTGGACAAGTAAAGCAAAAATGCTTGGATGGATGGAAAAAGCAGATTGAAGAAAATCCAGATACTCTAATTTATTGTTTTAGAGGCGGCGCAAGATCTCAAATATCACAACAATGGATATATGAAGCAACTGGAAAAACTGTTTTACGATTGGAAGGTGGATATAAAGCTTTTAGAAACTACTTGATAGATGAGCTGGATCCTAAAGTTCAAACTAGTAAACCGATTTTGCTTGGTGGATGCACTGGATGCGGAAAGACGATTTTACTCAATCAAATAGAAAATGCTGTTGACCTTGAAGGGATTGCTAATCATAGAGGTTCTTCTTTTGGGATAAAGGTTACAGGTCAGCCTACGCAAATTGGATTTGAAAATAATTTAGCTTATGCGATTATAAACCATAGACAAAAAGGTTTTAAACATATGATTTTAGAGGATGAAGGCAAGAATGTTGGTGCAAACTTTATCCCTAAACCTTTAGCTGAATATTTCAACAATGGAGATTTAGTCATTTTAGATGCTCCGATTGAAACACGTATTGATATTACAAGGCAAGAATATGTAAGCCAATCACAAATAGAATATCAAGAGTTTTATGGTCAAGCCGAGGGGAAAGATCGTTGGGCGGAATATATAAGTGGCAGTTTAAACCGAATAAAAAAACGTCTTGGAGCTGAAAATCATATCAACTTAATTAATATGTTTAATAATGCATATCAGCATCAACTTAAAACTGGCGATGTGCAAGTTCATAATGATTGGATTCGTGTTTTACTTGAGGATTATTATGATCCGATGTATTTGCATCAGATTAAAAAGACAACAAAGAAGATAATATATAAAGGTGAAGCGCAAGATGTGCTTGAATTTTTAAAGACTTTTAATTAAATAAACGAGGATAAGAATTTGGACAAAATTGATTTAAAAGCAGGTATGGGATGTGCCTGCAAGATCGACTCAGACAAGTTACATCAAATCATCTCTAAGATACCAACAAGATATGATAAAAACTTATTAGTAGGATACGATTGTGCTGATGATGGAGCTGTTTATAAGATAAACGACGAATCTGCAATTATACAGACGTTGGATTTTTTCACACCGATGTCAGAAGATCCATATTTGTTTGGACAAATTGCGGCGGCAAATGCACTTAGCGATGTATATGCTATGGGTGGAGATGTAATAACTGCACTTAATATAGTTTGTTTTCCAGAAAAAGAAGAAGATTCGATGTTAGAGAGCATATTAAAAGGTGGAGCTTCTAAGGTTCATGAAGCGAACGCTTCACTTATTGGTGGACATAGTATAAATGACGATTCTATAAAATATGGGTTATCAGTTTGTGGAATAGTTCATCCAGATAAAATACTTTCAAATGCAGGCGCAAAGGTTGGAGATGTTATTATTCAAACGAAACCTCTTGGAGTTGGTGTTGTAAATACCGCGAATAGGGTTGGGATGGCAAGTGAAAAAGCCGTTGAATTTGCAATCAATTGTATGACAACATTGAATAAATACGCTATGGATATAGTGAAAAAATACGATGTTCATGCTTGCACAGATATAACTGGATTTGGACTTGCTGGACACGGTGGTGAAATTGCTAATGCATCCGATGTTACACTTATAATGAAACAAAGTGATATGTATTATATTGAAGAAGCAAAGGATTATGCTAGTGAATTCTTGGTTAGCTCTGCTGGACAAAAAAATCGCAATAATTTTGCATGCAATATAGATTTTAATGAGCTTGATTTTGCACATGCTGAGTTGTTATTTGATGCACAGACTTCAGGTGGATTATTAGTAACAATGGATAGCGGGGATGCAGACAAGGCAATGGAAGAATTAAAGTCACTCGATATACCGTCTAAAATAGTCGGTCATGTTGTTGAGCGTCAAGAGTATGGAATGATTTTTAAAGGAGAATAATAGATGAAACTCATTGATTCAAGAGGCGAAACTTGTCCTGTTCCTGTAATTATGCTAAAAAAAGCATTAAAAGAAACTAGCGATGAGAATATAAGACAAATAGTAGATAATAAACTGGCAAAAGAAAACTTGGAAAAAATGCTGTCAGAAATGAATATTGATTTTGTATCCAAGCAAGAAAATGATGATTACATAGTAGAGGTAAACCTTGTTGGTTTAGATATGAGTGGAGCTTTTGAAGCTGAAAAAAGCGGTGATGTTGTTGTTATTTCATCTGACAAGATGGGTGAGGGTAGCGATGAGCTAGGAAAAGTGCTTATGAAAAACTTTTTTTTTGCACTAACTGAGTCAGATATATTGCCATCTAAAATTATAATGTATAACTCTGGTGTTAAGCTTGCAAGTGAAAATGAAGATGCAATTATCGATCTTAAAAAATTAGATGAAATGGGAGTGGAAATATTGGTTTGTGGACTATGTCTAAACTTCTTTGGACTTGAAAAAAGCCTAAAGGTGGGTACAGTATCAAATATGTACTCAATTGTACAATCACAAATAAACGCTTCAAAAACAATAAATCCATAATGGTTGCAAAAATATGAAAGAAAAATATTACCTAATCAGCTTTGATTCAAGCCAAAGAGCAATACAAATTGAGTTTGATGCAAAAAAGATCGTTAATGAAGCAAGATTAATACCGATACCAAGTGAGGTTCATGCGAACTGTGGTGTTGGACTAAAAATAGATATCGATAAAATTACTTTGTTAAAGGATATTTTAGCGGATGAAAAAATCTATCAAATCGAAAGACATAAAGGCAAAAGAGCAGTCAGGTGGATAAATCAAGATGATATATTTCAATAATGGTGCAACATCATTAAAAAAACCTGATGTTGTATATGAGGCATTTGTAAGTGCAGCTAAAACAACATCCAATATGGGTCGTGGTGTTAGTAGTTTATCTCTTGATACGTCTAGAAGTGTTTATCAGACAAGATCTAGCCTAGCAGAGTTTTTTGGTGTAAACAATCCACTCAGAATTGGATTTACTAAGAATGCAACAGAAGCATTGAATGTAGCTATTTATGGTCATGTAAAAGAGGCGGATCATGTTGTTACAACAGTTAGTGAACATAATTCTGTTTTGCGTCCATTATTTAGGCTTAAAGAAACAAGAAATATATCTATCACTTTAGTTGAATGTAATAAAGATGGACAGATATCACCAGAGCAAATTGCAAAGGCTATAACTCCAAAAACATCTCTTGTTGTAATGAGTCATGTATCAAATGTAACTGGTAATGTATTCGATATCAATGCTATTGGTAAAATTGTAAAGGATAGCAATGCATTGTTTTTATTGGATGCTGCTCAAAGTGCGGGTATTGTTGATATAGATGTTAAACGTGACAACATTGATATGCTTGCGTTCACTGCACATAAATACCTTTATTCGTTTCAAGGACTAGGTGGTTTATATGTCGGTGATAATATTAACCTTGAACCGTTATTGCTTGGTGGAGGTACATTCGATTCAAAAGTTTTGTCGCCAAAATTGGATATGCCAGAACTAACTGAAGCTGGAACTCAAAACATGCCAGGAATAGTAAGCCTTGATGCTTCATTAAACTATATTGTTTCAAATAGAGATGATATTAATAAAAAAGAAAAAATGTTGACTCAGTACTTTTTTGATAAAATTAAGCAGATAGACTATATAAAAGTTTTAGGTAACAAAAATATAGATAATAAAGTTGCACTATTTTCAATGATAAGTGAGGATTATGATATTGATGATATTGCACATTACCTTGATGAGACGCACGGCATTATTGTAAGGACAGGTCTTCAATGTGCACCGTTAATTCATAAGTATATAGGAAGTAAAAAGGCTGGAGTTTTAAGAGTTAGTATGTCATATTTCAATTCAAAAAGTGAAATTAACACTTTAATAAGTGCTTTAAAAGATTATATATAAAAATTGATATAACAAATATACGTTTTACTTTGTATTATAATTGTAAATTTAAGCAATCAGAATTTGTTTCTGGTTGTTTTTTGTTATTATACGGAAAATTACTTTACATGGAAATTACACAAAACTAAAACTCCAATTATGATCGGCAAGTATTATTACACCATAAAGTTTTAAATAATATTTGGAGGAAACAAATGAATAACAAAAGTTTTAAAATTATTTTAGTAGTAATTATGGTAGTAGCAATGTTAGGCTTTGCAGGATGTGCAAAATCTGAAGCTGCACCAGCAGAAAAAAGTGATGCTGTTGAAGAAAAAGTTGAAGCAGTTGAAGAAGTAAAAGAAGAAGTAGTTGAAGCATTAAGCGGCGAACTTACACTTGGTGGATCAACATCAGTTGAAAAAATTGGAATTGCACTTGGTGATGAGTTTATGGCTCTAAACCCTGATGTATCATTCTCATATGATGCAACTGGATCATCTGCTGGAGTTAAAGCAGCTGGAGCAAAAACAGTTATGATTGGAACAGCTTCTAGAGGTATCAAAGATACTGAAAAAGAAGAGTTTAAATTAGACGAGCAAGTATTGGCTTTTGACGGAATCGCAGTTGTGGTTCACCCATCAAATGGAGTATCTGAGCTAACTTCAGAGCAAGTTCAAAAGATCTACAAAGGCGAAATCACAAACTGGTCAGAAGTTGGCGGTGAAGATTTAGCTATCGTTGTTATCTCAAGAGAAGATGGTTCTGGAACAAGAGGAGCATTTGAAGAGATCGTTGATTTTGAAGACGCACTTACAATGGATGCAACACTAGCTGATGGTAACGGAAACGTTCAAGCAACAGTTGCTGGTGAAACTCAAGCAATCGGATATGTATCATTCACATACATCAACGAAACTATTAAGCCAGTAATGATTGATGGTGGAAATGCAACAGTTGAAGAAGTTTTAGCTGGTACATACCCAATATCAAGACCATTCAATATGGTTTACTATGATGCAGAACTTTCAGCAGTAGGAAAAGCATTCTTAGAGTTTGTTACAACTCCTGAAGCATTAGAAATTATCGAAGACAAAGGTGGAATTGCACCACAATAATTCCTTGAAAAAACAGTATAAAAAATACAGGAAATAGTCTAGCGCAAGTTAGTCTATTTCTTTGTATGATAATTGAAAGAGGAAAACAGATGAAAAAAAGTAAGAAGATATTTGAAAAAGGCGTTGAGGCAATATTAAAAGTATCTTCGACAGCAACAATTATGGCTGTTGTATTTATTGCTTTGTTTATTTTAAGTAAAGGCATCCAACCTTTTTTACCGTGGAATAAAGAGGGGATGTACTCGTTTTTTGATTTTATTTCTGGTATGGAATGGCGACCGAATGATGATATAACTGTTGCAAAATACGGAATTTTATATATGATCATTGGATCTTTGCTTGCAACTGGAGGTGCAATTTTAATTGGACTTCCAATTAGTATATTTGCTGCTGCATATTTAGCAGAAATCGCTCCAGACAGAATAAAAAAAGTAATAAAGTCGGGTGTATTGCTATTAGCTGGAATACCATCGGTTATTTACGGCGTTTTTGGATTGGGTTTTATAGTGCCTCTTATTGATAAGATCTCCCCAACAGGAAGAGGCCAATCATTGCTGGCAGTTATTATAGTTTTGACTATGATGATTCTGCCTACGATGATTGCTATTACAGAAAACGCTATTAGCAGTGTGCCGAAAGAATATAGAAGTGCATCATATGCGCTTGGTGCTTCAAAAGTTTATACATTGATAAATGTTGTTATTCCTGCTGCAAAGCGTGGAATATTAGTTGGCGTAATACTTGGTATAGGAAGAGCTATCGGTGAAGCAATGGCTGTTATTTTGGTTGCTGGTAATGCAATTGGGGGATTGCCAAATAGCATTTTCTCTCAAGTTAGACCGCTTACAACTAATGTTGTATTGGAAATGAGTTATGCATCAGGTCTGCACTCAGAAATACTTTTTTCTACTGGTGCAATATTGATGATATTTATTATCGTTATTAACTTAATCATGTCAATGATTACAAAGAAGATGGGGAAATATTAATGATAAGTGCAAAAGTAAAAGACAAGTTTTATAGTATGATAATGATAACATCATGCTTGATAGTTGTAGGTATGTTGGTTTTAATATTGGGTTTTGTTTTTGTCAACGGTATTGGAAAGATAAATTTGCATTTTTTATCTGCTGATTTCGATGATAAATCTGCATATATAGATTTTGATAATACTGGTGATCTTGGAATAGAAGTTGAAAAAGTAAGTTATGATAATAACAATTATTTAAAAGTCATTTCGATAGATAAAAATTCTTGTGCGTTAAATGCTATCACTACTAATGGAGAAAAATTCCCTTTAAAAAAGGGTGATGTGATAAAAAAAATTGGAAAAATAAACGTTGAAGATATGACCAAAGAGCAATACAATCTAATAGATCAAAGCTTATTAATCGGTGATTTAAGACTAAAAATAACACGACCTGGAGAAGGGATATTTCCACTCGTAGTTAATACATTTTTAATGATATTGATTTCACTTGCTGTGGCTCTACCGATATCGATCAGTAGTGCTATATATTTAGCTGAATATGCGAAGAAAGGTAAGGTGCTAAATTTTATTAGATTTGCAACAGGATGCTTAGCTGGTATTCCATCTATTATTTATGGTTTGTTTGGAATGTTGGTATTTGTAACAATGCTAAATATGGATTTCTCTGTTATTGCAGGTGCTTGTACTCTTAGCATTGTCCTTTTGCCGATACTTATAGGACAAACAGAAGAGGCACTTTTAAGAGTACCTAATTCACTTAGAGAAGGATCTTATGCACTTGGCAGAACAAAGCTAGAGACTATATTTAATATTGTGCTTCCAAACTCAATATCTGGAATAACAGTTGGAGTGCTTTTATCAATAGGAAGAATTATTGCGGAATCAGCTGCATTATTGCTTACTGCTGGAACAGTAGCAAGGATACCTAATAACTTACTTGAAGGAGCATCGACACTAACTGTTAGAACATATATTGTAGCAAAAGAAACAGGAGATATTAAACTTGCCTGCGCAATGGGAATAGTTGCGATAGTGATTATTGCAACAGTTAATCTTTCGGTAAAAGTGGTTGATAGATTAGACAAGATGAAAGCATGTTAAAGCATGTTGAGGAAGGAAATATATGAGTAGTGTATTAGAGGTTAAAAACTTAGATTTCTATTATAGTGATTTTAAGGCTTTAAAAGACATTAATATAAAAATCAAAAAAAATGAAGTGGTTGCCCTTATTGGACCATCAGGGTGTGGAAAATCCACTTTTCTTAGAACTTTAAATAGGATCAACGACACTATTGAGGGTGCTAAAATAGAAGGGCAAATTCTTTTAGATAAAAAGGATGTATATGATAAATCGTATGATGTGAATCAGCTTAGAACAAGAGTTGGTATGGTGTTTCAAAAGCCAAATCCTTTTCCGATGAGTATTTATGATAATATTACATATGCGCCAAAGCTTAATGGTGTTAGAGGAAAAGCAAAGTTAAATGAGATTGTCGAAAAAAGTTTAAGGGGTGCTGCCCTTTGGGATGAAGCTAAAGATATATTAAATAGATCTGCACTTAGTTTATCTGGAGGTCAACAGCAGCGGCTTTGCATAGCAAGGGCATTAGCAGTTAATCCAGAGGTTTTATTGATGGATGAACCAACTTCTGCATTGGATCCAATTGCAACTTTGAAGGTTGAGGATTTAATCCATGAGCTTAAAAAGGATTACACAATCGTAATCGTTACGCACAATATGCAGCAAGCAGCGAGGATTTCTGATAGAACGGCATTTTTCTTATTGGGAGAGATTATAGAATATGAGAAAACACGAAAGATTTTTGAAAACCCACAAGATAAGCGAACAGAGGACTATATAACAGGTAGATTTGGATAAGAAAAGGAGACAAAATGTTAAGAGTATCTTTTGAAGAAGATTTAAACAAATTACATGATAAAATTATAGAAATGTTATCACTTACTGAAATCGCAATAGACAATAGTATTGAAGCTTTAAAGAAACAAGATGTAGATCTTGCAAAAAAAGTAATTAAGGGTGATGATGAAGTCGATAAGTTAGAAAATAAGATAGAAAAAATGTGTCTTGAAATATTAGTCAGGCAAGCGCCAGTGGCAAGTGATTTAAGGAGAATTGCAAGTACTTATAAATTAATAACTGATCTTGAACGTATTGCAGACCATGCAGAAGATATTAGTGAAATAGTTGTAAGGATTTATAATCAAAGATTGATTAAACCACTTGTTGATATTCCTAATATGGCTAATTTATCAAGATCTATGGTAAGTAGAGTTATTTCAGCATATGTGCAAAATGATATTGACTTAGCGATGCAAGTCTGTAAAAATGATAGTGAAGTAGATGAACTCTATCACAAAATATATAATGAGATAATAGAGATGATGAAAGCAAATCCAATGACCGTTGAACAAGGTGTTGCTCTTATTTCAGTAGCAAAATACTTTGAAAGAATTGCAGACCATGCAACAAACATTGGTGAGTGGATTGTGTTTAACGAAACTGGCAAGCACAAACATCTTGGAAATTAAGAAAAAATACATGCGAGGTGCTATATATGAGTAGCAAAAAAGTATACATTATTGAAGATGATAAACACATTAGAGAATTATTAAATTTTAGCTTGAGCGATGCTGGCTTTGAAGTTGGTGCATATGAAACTGGCGAGAAAGGGTTAAATGCTATTAGAGAAAATATTCCTGATGTTGTTTTGTTGGATTTGATGTTGCCTGGTATTGATGGTTATGAGATATGCAGAAGAATTAGACAGGACAAAAATACGCAAAACGTAATTATAATGATGCTTACAGCAAGAGGCGAAGAAGGCGACAGAGTCTTAGGACTTGAGATTGGCGCTGATGATTATATTGTAAAACCTTTTTCGGTTAGAGAGGTAATTGCAAGAGTTAGAGCGACACTTAGAAGAATCGATAGACAAAAACCCGATGCTGTAATGCAAGAGGTTATAAGTGGCGATTTGAATCTTTTTCCCGAAAAACGTGAAGTATATAAAAATAACATTCCCATCGAGTTGAAAACTAAAGAGTTCGATCTTTTATATTATCTTATGATAAATAATGGCAGGGTTTTAAGTAGAAAACAGTTGCTCGATGATGTGTGGGGATATGATTATTTTGGAGAAACTAGGACTGTCGATGTGCATATCAGCCAACTTAGATTAAAAATTGAAGATAATGCCGACGAACCAATATATATTAAGACGCTAAGATCTGTTGGATATAAGTTTATTGACAAAAGTAGCGAGGAGAAATAATGCGAAAAAAAATATTTATTTATGGATTTATTGCTTGTGCTATTGCAGTAATCTTGACTGGAATAATTGCATTTTTTGTTATGCAATCTTCAATAATTGAAGAAGCAAAATTGAATGCAAGAAGTATTGCAAATATGGTGATAAATGATTTTGAGGGCAATACTGATGATTCATATTATGAAACAAAAGCAAAATTGTTTGGAAAATCAGAAGAAGATGAACTGCCATATAGAATTACCGTAATCGGTAATGATGGTGTTGTTTTAGGTGACTCCGATGCTGATATTAGCACTATGGATAATCATGCAGATAGACCAGAAATTATCCAGGCGAAACTGCAAGGCTTTGGAAGTGAAAGAAGATATTCTAACACTTTACAAATTAATATGCTCTATGTTGCAGTTGCGCAAGAGAAAGCTGATGTTATTGTTAGAGTTGCTTTGCCACTTACAGAGCTTAAAAGAATGTCCTATAATTTGCTATTGGGATGTCTATTATCAGTACTAGCAGGTGCAATCGTTTCTCTAATCACATCTTTGATAATTTCAAAAAATCTAGCAAAACCTATAAGCGAGTTAACGCAAGTTGCAAATGAATTAGCAAAAGGCAATATGGACAAAAGAGTTAGCCTTAAAACCAATACAGAAATTGATGTGTTGGCAGAAGATTTAAATGAAATGGCTGATAGTCTTAAAGGTTTGCTTGGAAAATTAAAACACAAAAATCAGGAATTTGACTCAGTTCTTTCAAGTATGGGAGATGGTCTTATTGCTATTGATACAGATGGCAAAATATTATATCTTAATCCAATTGCAACAAAAATTTTTGTTGTAAACGAAAATTTAGAAGAAAAAAATGTCTATATTACAGATATAGTTTATCAAAAACCAATACTTGAAACTATTGATAAGTGTTTAAGCAAAAAGACTACACAAATTCTTGAGCAAAAAATTGGATGGCAGAATATTTTTGATTATAAATTGACAATATCACCAATGTTTTATAAGCAAGAGTTAGCTGGTGTAATTATATTATTATCTGATATCACTCATATGTTAGAACTTGAAAAACTGCGTTCTGATTTTGTTGCTAATGTTAGTCATGAGCTTAGAACTCCTTTAACATCGATAAAAGGATATTCAGAAGCTTTGAGAGATGGAGGCTTAAAAGATGAAGCTAATGCGAAAAGATTTTTAGAAATAATAGAGATTGAATCTGATAGACTTAACATTCTTATTAATGATTTGATGGAACTATCTAAAATTGAAAATAAGAGTAAAGATATAAATATTTCAAAACATAATTTAAGCAAAATTGTTTCTGAAACGGTTGACGTATTAAAAAGAAAGGCTGAACAGAAAAAGTTATCGATTGAAGTTGAAGTTGAAGATGATATTAATGTTATTGCAAACAAGGATAGGATTAAACAGTTGCTTTTAAATTTAATAGATAATGGAATTAAGTATAACAAAGAAAGTGGGAGTTTATACATTTCAGCATTTGAAAAAGATAATATGATAAATATTATTGTCAAAGACACTGGCGAAGGAATTGCTCGTGATGATATTCCAAGATTGTTTGAAAGATTTTACCGTGTTGAGAAGAGTAGATCTAAAGAGCTTGGAGGTACTGGACTGGGGCTTTCTATTGTAAAACATATCTCAGAGCTATATGGAGGAAGCGTAACAGCTATTAGTGAAAAAGGTGTTGGTAGTGAATTTATAGTTAAAATGCCTATAACCGCTAGTTAATTAGATATTTTAAATAAAGAGATTTGAGGAGTAATTCGCAAATCTCTTTTTAATTATATAAACATTATTGCTAATCCTGCAATTGTTACAATAGATCCTATTATTTCTTTAATAATAACCTTCTCTTTTTTTACAAAAATTGCATAAGGTATCAATAAAACTGGTGTGATTGAAATCAAAGTTGATGCAACACCAGGATTGATTCTTTGAACTGCAAATAATGATAGTGATACGCCTATAAACGGACCAAAAAATGATCCCAAAACAGCAGTTTTAAGCACTTTAGGTTTTTTAAGAATGGGCGTGAATTTCTTCCAATGACCCATAACGGTAAACAATATAGAAAACCCAATTATTCCAGCTATCACTCTAATTTGAGTTGCTGCAAAAGCATCGTAATCCGATACACCATATTTTCCAATTATATATCCAGCCGATTGACCAACTGCACCACCAAATGCAAGGAGTACACCTGCAACTGGATGAGCAAGCTTGATTTTATTATCCTCATTTTTCCCATCGAGTATAACTAAAGCAATACCTAAAATCGTCACTAACATTCCTGTGATTTGCATCACTGTCATTGATTCTTTTAAAAACAAATATGCAAAAATTCCACTGATTGGAGGAACGCTAGCATAAATCAACATGGAAATGCGAGCTTCGAATCTTACAAATGCTTCGAAGAGTAGAAAATCGCCAATAACAAGACCGACTAAGCCTGATAACATTAGCCAAAACCATGTAGATGGAGTTGCATCAACAGGAAAAATAAGACCTCTAGTTATAAATGTAAAAAGACATAGAAAAATCAAGCCAAAAAATAGCCTTAATAGGTTTAAATTCATAGAACCAATTTTTTTGCCTGCATCCTCAAATGATACCGATGTTATTGCCCAGCAAAGGGCAGTTGCAATCGCTGCAATTTCTCCAAAATACAAGTTCATTATATATGTGCTCCTTAATTTATGAGTTGAATAAAAATACTGTATTTGTTGCAATAATCCCATCGATTTCCTGAAGGCAATCCAAATACTGAGTTAGACCATCTTGTGATTTGCTTAATATTTTTAGCAAGATACACCATTCGCCTGACACGCGATAGTGTGAAAATTTGAAAATATCATCGACACAAATTGCATCTAGTTTTTTCATCGTATCATTATATGTCGTATCACTAAGCTTTAAATATATCAAAACTTGAATATGATAGCCTAATTTGCAATAATCAATATTAGCTGTGTATCCAGAAATTATTCCATTTTCCTCTAATGTCAAAATTCTGTTTCTGACAGCAGGTCTTGAAAGTTTAACTATTTTAGCAATAGCTTCATGTGAAACTCTTCCATTATTTTTTAACATTCCAATAATTTTTAAATCGATATTGTCTATTTCCATATTATTTCTCCTTAATTTACAACATGATACACTTATAGAACGCATAAGTCAATATATAATTACACAAAGTATCTAGAATTGCATTGATGCTTACAAATAGAATGTGGAGTTTGCAATATAAATAGACATAGTATTTTGTTTGACTTAGTAATTTAGAAAAAATTATAAAATTATTTTGACAAAAGTAATTTGGTATGCTAACATTATTTTAAGAAAAATTCTATGAGTGAAAAAAGTAATATATTTATTATGTTTTAGCGAGCTATCGGTAGGTGAAAGGTATAGTACACAATTAATATATGAATGGTTTCATGAAGAAGCAAAAGGAAAGGTCTTTTAAGATCTAGTATTGGATGCCGGGTGCTCCCGTTATAGAGTTGAGAATATCGAAGTATTATACCTTCCGTATTCGATAACACGTTTATGTGATTTGAGTGGCTAAAATTTTATCTCGATGGTAGAATTTTTTTTATTTATTATCACGTTTATTGGGTGGCATAACGAAATCATTCGTCCCATGTTTATGGGGCGTTTTTTATT
>JMSV01000014.1_pt1 | contig 70385 bp, 61 predicted proteins | sample 179021 | NCBI WGS metagenome assembly JMSV01 (sample SAMN02769581, study PRJNA246767) | bioreactor metagenome | isolation source: Culture-2 Bioreactor Bmz derived from microbial biomass from the upper 2 cm... | place: Germany: Bremen | collected day 87 after inoculation | reverse complement strand
TTTTGACTTTTACCTTTCTTTTTGATAGACTTTGATATAGAAAAATATTGGGAGAATCATACATGATAGATATATATAAGCTAACTCATAAAAAAAGAAATTTGTTTTATAATATAATGATGATATTTGTGATAGTAATTTCTATTATAATCATATCTTTTGTATTTTACTTAATAGGGGAGATAACGGGCTTTGGATATATGTTCTTCTTTGAGTTTATATTCGTGATCATTGCAATCGTAATATATGCAAAAAGAAAGTTAATCGAATTTACATATTATCTTGAAAAGAGAAAGATTCGTATCGATCGGATTTATAGTGCAAGACCAAAGCTAGATTTACTTATTGAGTTTAAGAATATTGTTTTTATGGGTAAATATTCGGATTTGCCTGATAATTATAAGTCATATAAGAAACAAATGGAGACATTTAGAAGAGTTGATGGCAATTCATTGTGCATTGTGCATTTAGCAAATAAAAAATATTTTAATGCAATCTTGTCACCATCGAAAGAGTATACTGAGAAAATCATGAATAGATGGAATGATTTTATTGACAATAAAGAAGTGAAATAAAACAAGTTGGAAATCGATATGGTTGAAAATTCATTGATAAAAAATATAAAGACAATTAAGAAAAAAGATAAAACTAGGTTACATATGCCAGGTGCAAATGGAAAAAAACTTGGTTTTTTCGGTGGTGTATTTAAGTATGAGTTTACTGAATTACAAGGTTTGGATAATCTTTTTCACCCTGAGGATGTAATTAAACAAATGCAAGAGGAGTATGCGGATAAAATTGGTGCAAGGGATGTTTTCTATCTAGTAAATGGTTCAACTTGTGGGATTTTAAGCATGCTTAGTTTATTTAAAGGTAAGAAGTTGATAGTATCACGTGATTTTCATGTTAGCTGTGCTAATGCAATATCTATGTTTGATATAAAACCTGTTTACGTATATCCAGAAATGTTGGATGAAGTTGGAATTTTAGGCACTGTAACAGTTGATAGCATAATGAAAGCATATGAAGACAATAATGACGTAAGTGGTATTTATCTTACTTATCCAAATTATTATGGAATTTGTGCTGATATTCAAGAAATATCTGATTTTGCTTATAGTAAAGGTATTTCGTTGATATTGGATGCGGCGCATAGTGCACATTTTTATCTTAGCGAAAAATTGCCACTTACTCCTCAAAATGTTGGAGCAGATATGTGGACAGTTAGCTTGCACAAGACAATGCCGGCACTAAACCAGACAGCATATGTTGCAACTTGTGAAGAGACTCAATTTGATGCACATGATGTTAAAACAAGAATAAATACATTTCAAACAACTAGTCCGTCATATTTACTGTTATCTTCGATAGAATTTGCTTGTCGATATTTTGATGACAGGAAAATAGCCAAACTGGATAAATTTATTGATAATATATATAAATTTGAGGATAAAATAAACAAATTAACAAGTTTTTCTGCTGTAAGTAGTTTAAAATGCAATAAGGATCCGCTTAAACTTGTGGTTGATCATACGAAAAGCAGTATAGGTATGGAAAAGTTAAAGGTGGAATTTAATAAACGAGGGATATATTTTGAGCTAATAGATACAAGGTTTATACTTTTTATGCTTAGCCCGTTGAGTTCGAAAATTGAATTAATGCGTGTGTATTATGTGCTAAAGAGATTGGACTCAAAAAAAGCATATGTAAAAACCGATTATTATCCTAATCAGATGCCAAAAGAAACAAAGCGGACTTATATAGAATGTGGAACTGAAATGGTTGATGTATATAAAGCGGAAAATCGAGTGTGTGCAAGTCCAGTAGGGATTTATCCACCAGGTGTTCCTGTATTGCTTAAAGGTGATTTGATAACTATGGAAATTATTGAATACATAATGAAAGCATTGCATGCTAAGCTGGCGACTGTTGGGGTTACTGATTATAGGATTTTAGTATATAAAGAAAAATAGATTAGAAAGTAAAATTTGTGGTGAAAGTGACCATAGGTTGGAGATATTTATATGGAAAAAGGATTGTTTATAACTCTTGAGGGAGCTGATGGGTGTGGAAAATCTACACAATCAAAGTTTTTAAAGGAGCGATTAGAAGCTGATGGATATGATGTTATATTGACGAGAGAGCCAGGTGGCTGTCCTATATCTGAAAAAATACGAGATATTATTTTGGACAATAATAATAGTGATATTTTGGATATAACAGAGGCATATTTATATGCGGCATCAAGAGCACAGCATGTACATGAGGTTATTATTCCTGCACTGGAAGAAGGCACAATCGTTATATGTGATCGTTTTATTCATTCTTCTATTGCATACCAAGGTTATGGCAGAATGCTTGGAAAAGAGCGTGTGGCTGAAATTAACAAGCATGCTATTGGCGATTGTATGCCTGATGTTACTTTGTTTATGGAGTTTGATCCGACTAGTGCTTTTGAAAGAATGAAGAAGAGAAAGATGAAAGATAGACTTGAAAGTCAAGAAGAAGAGTTTTATTCCAGACTTTTTGATGGATATTTGAAGATCATGAAGCAGGGTGGGGATAATATGATCACTATTGATGCTAGTGGGACAAAGTTTGATACAAGGGAAATAATATATAACGAAATTAATCAAGTGTTACGACAAAAGGGTTTAAAGTAGCCTTATGGATACAGTCGATACAGGAAAAAAATTATTATTAGATGCCAGACAAGGTGAAATAAATTCAGCATATATCGTCAAGTGTGATAAGCAAAGCGAGCTTGAAAAATATGCGGAGGATTTTTTACTGTCTTTATATTGCGAAAGAAAAGCGAGTTGTGGGATTTGCCATTCTTGTAAAATGATATTATCTGAAAATTCACCTGATATATTAAAGATAATGCCTGATAAAGGAATGATTAAAGTCGATATGATCAGGCAAGTCAATACGTTTTTAAACAAAAAGTCTTATGAGGGATCATATAAGGTCGTAGTGATTTATCAAGCGCAAATGATGAATATTGTATCTCAAAATGCATTGTTGAAGCCATTGGAAGAACCACCTGCTGGAACAAGCTTTTTATTGCTTTGCAGTTCTGATTTTGGTCTTTTACCGACAGTGATTTCTAGATGTCAGGGTGTTAGGCTTTTACCGCAAGAAGAACAAGATATTGTATCATTGCTTATTGAAGATGGAACAAATAAAGAAACAGCTTTGCTTGCGGCTAGGCTTTCTAAAGGGTATTTAAATCAAGCAAAAAGTATAGCTGAAAATGAAGAGTATTTAAGCCTTAGGCAGGCAATAATTAAAAATTTATTTCGCTTTATTGATCAAAAGAATTATGCGATTACGTATTTTGTCGATGATATTGAAAAAAATAAAGCTCATTTAAGTGAAATAATGGATATTATCAAGACGGTATTGATGGACATACTAAAATATAAATATACTAGCAAGGCAGATATCGTGTATAATATCGATATGATAAAAGAGATTGAATTAAAAGCGAATATCTTTACAACTGGGTCATTATGTAATATGATTGATAAGTTATTGGTTTTTGAAAATAGATTAAATTTTAATGTTAATTTTAGATTAAATTGTGAGAGCATGCTGTTTGAGATGCTAGAGGAGAAATATAGATGGTTAAAGTAGTTGGTGTTAGATTTAAACACGCAGGAAAGATATATTATTTTGATCCTGATAAATATGAATTGGAATACGGCGATTATGTTATTGTTGAGACAGTTCGTGGTATTGAATATGGTGAAATAGTTGTTGAAAATAAAGAAGTTGAAGACAAAGAGATTGTATCACCACTAAAAAAAGTTATTAGAAAAGCTACTAAAAAGGATCAAGAGAAAGTAGCGAACAATAGGGAAAAAGAGCATGAGGCGTTTCATATTTGCGATGAAAAAGTAAAAAAACGCAACTTAGAGATGAAGATGGTTGATGTTGAATATACTTTTGATTCTAAAAAGATCATATTTTATTTTACTGCTGATGGAAGAATCGACTTCCGTGAGCTTGTAAAAGATTTGGCTGCTGTGTTTAGAACAAGAATTGAACTTAGACAAATTGGTGTTAGAGATCAAGCGAAGTTTTTAGGTGGGATTGGTCCTTGCGGTAGAGAATGTTGCTGTTGTAGTTTTCTTGGCGATTTTCATCCTGTTTCTATTAAGATGGCTAAAGATCAAAACTTATCATTATCACCGACAAAAATCAGCGGACTTTGTGGTAGATTGATGTGCTGTTTAAACTATGAGCATCATCATTATGTTGCAATGAGTAAATTAGTACCGCCAGTTGGTAGCAGAGTAAAAACTACTGATGGCAGTGGTATTGTTGTTAATAATAATGTAATTACAGAAAAAACAAAAGTTAAGATTGAATTACCTGATAAAACTTTTGAAATAAGAGAATATGAACTTGCAACTCTTAAATTTAAAAGGCACAATAAAAACCATAATAATAAAAAAAATGATGCGCCTTTAGATAAAGAAATAGAAAAACTTTTGGACTAGTATCAGTTTATGTGCATTATTTTCATAAAAGTACTTGATATTTTTTTGAATAGTGTTAAAATGAACTGAATTTAATTTTAATAATATGGAGGATTATTGACAATGGCTTATAAGATTAATGCAGAAGAATGTATTGGATGTGGCGCTTGTGAAAGTGATTGCCCAGTAGAGGCTATCTCAGCTGCTGATGACAAATATGTTATCAATGCTGATGAATGTATCGATTGTGGTGCTTGTGAGGGTTCATGCCCAGTAGAAGCTATCTCACCTGAATAGTTAATAGTTTTAAAAAGATAGAGCTTTAATTGGATGTTTTCTAATTATTGCTCTTTTTTTGTCTCTTGATATTTTACATGACAAGGGTTAATTTAACGGACTTACTCCATTTAGACTATAAAATGTATAATTTATCAAAAAATTATTGGCAAATAACCATTACATTAATATGAATATTATAGTATAATACTATTAATTGTATAGATATGTCGAAATACATAATTACTTTTAATACATTCACAAGGGGCATTTAGATGAAAAAAATTCTTACGGTCATATCAATAGTGCTTTTGCTTTCAGCTTTAGTCTTCTTTTTTGTAGGTCGTGTAGATGCTGATGAAGATTTAACTAGAATCAGAGTTAAACTATCTATTGGCGATCCAATACAATTTGATTTTACCGCTGTTGGAAATTATGTAGTTGAAGAAGATAGTTCTTTAACATATAGTGGTAGCAATTCTTTCCGAGTAATACTAAACGGGAATTCTGTTAATTTATACTGGCGGCAGCCTGATTTAGAATATAAATTTGTGACATCGCATACGTCTATTACTTTTGTCGAGATTGTAACAGATCCGCTTAATTTAATTTATCTTAATAATGATAGGTATGGAGCAAAACTGGCATATGCTGGTAATATGAAGTTTTATAAAGATACACAAGCACAGCACCTTCATGCAATAAATGATGTTAATATTGAGACTTATCTTATGGGTGTTGTAGGATATGAGATGAGCAATTCATGGCCTACTGAGGCTTTAAGAACTCAAACAGTATGTGCTAGATCTTATGCGCTAAAGCATATTGGTGCAAGCACTTATTATGATGTTGTTGATACAACTTCTAGCCAAGTTTATAAGGGATGGAATCATACTTTATCAAATGTTATTAATGCTGTATGGGATACTAGAGGACTTGTTGTTACTTATGTAGAAAATGAAAATGATAGAAATAATCCTGATTATGAAATTGTTAAAGGTGATATTGTAAATACTTTTTTCTCTGCTAGTAATGGAGGGCAGATTGATATTCCACAGCACGTTTGGAACGTATCTGGAAACCCTAACCCTTGGGAGATTATAAAAAATGACCCGTATGATGTTATAAATCCAAGTAGTCTTGAAGAAAGAGTATTTTTGCCATATGATACTGTAAATGAAGCTGGATTTAGTAGTTGTCCAAATGCACTTCGCCAGATTAAGGATTTAGCGATCGTTGAACTTCAAGCGCGAGGATATAATGTCACTAGTCGTGATAGCTTTGAAGTTTTAGGTGTTAAAGATATTTATGTTACAAAAGGACAAAAAGTAACATCATCTTCTGGTGCTGTTACTGAGGATCACACTAAAATATTTGGTTCTGAGCATGAAATATGTATAGATAGAATTGTTGCTTTTATGGAGGTTAGTGTCTTAGCTCCTGGAGCAAGTGGACTTGAAGAGGTTAGTTTTGAGGTTAGATTTGATTTAGAAGAGGCTGATAATTCAGGTAGTGTTTATCAGATATTCTATAAAACTCAATTAAGAATTACAACAAGTGAAAAGATAATGGATGGAGATCAGGTTCTTGGATTTGATCTTATTCAAAGAAGATATGGGCATGGTCTTGGAATGAGCCAAAGGGGCGCACAGACTATGGCAAAAGAGGGATTCACTTATGATCAAATAGCTTTATTTTATTTTCCTAATACTGAGCTTAGAAGCATCTATGGTTCAAGTGATATTCCTACTGCAACGCCTATTCCAACTGCAACGCCAGATGATGAGTATAATGCTTTAGTCAACTGTAATACTAGGCTTAATGTAAGAAGTGGACCTTCTACAAGTTATAGCATTATTGGTAAAGTTGTTGCTGGACAAAGAATTAAAGTTGTTACTGCTTTTGCTAATGATGATTGGCACGAGATTGAATATAATGGTAGTAGTGGTGCATATGTTCATAAGGATTATGTTATTTTAGATCCTGAGCCAACACCGACACCGATACCGACAGTAACACCAACGCCGACAGTAACGCCGACACCAACGGTTACTCCGACGCCAACGCCGACACCAATACCAACAACAGAACCTGAAGTTCCAGATGGTGAGGCGATTGCATTTGAGGCAATAGGTACTGTTGCATGTTCTTCATTGAATGTTAGAGCTGATGCATCAACAGCGCAGGCTAAGATTGGAACATTAGCAAGAAATGAGCAAGTTTATATCATTAAGAAATATGCAACTTCTACATGGCATAAAATTTTCTTCTATGGAAAAGTAAGATATGTTTATGCAGCGTATATAAATATTACATCATCTGATGGTGGTACGATATATTACGATGGTAATAAAGTAGTTGAGGGCGGTACAACACCAACACCAACACCAACACCAACACCAACGCCGACACCTACGGATACAGTGACGCCAACATCAACACCAGCGCCAACACCGACACCAGCACCGACAGATACACCTACGGATGAGATTCAATACGGTACGGTAACGGCAAGTAGTCTGAATATTAGATCTGGACCTTCCTCAATGTATTCTAGAATTGGAAGTATTCCAAGAGGTGGAGTTATTGAGATTCGTGAGTATGGTAAAGGATGGAGTAAAATCAAGTATGGAGGCGTAACAGGGTATGTTTCATCGTCTTACTTTACTATTAATGCATCTGGATCAGTAGTTCTTGGTTATGTTGGGAAAGTTACAGCAACATCATTGATTGTTCGAAGTGGACCTGGAACTAGTTATTCAAGACTTGTTTCAATGCCATATGGAACGCAAGTTGAGGTTTCATCTTATGACTCAACATGGGCGAAAGTAAAATATGCTGGTATCGTTGGATACTCTAGCATGCAGTACTTGATTGTTGAACAAGCTGATTAAAACTATATAATAAATAGCAATAAAAAATCCTGCTCACATTATATGGGCAGGATTTTTTTATATATTTTTGCTATATGCTTTTAACTTTGTCCAATACATATATAATATTTTCTTTTGTAATATGGTGGTTAGTAGTAAAGCGGAGTTTATCATCTGCGAATGGAGAGGCTAGAATACCGAATTCCTTTAGCTTATCTGCGATATCATATGCGGACTTTTCGGTAAAGGTTATCTTAGCCATTACGATATTTGTATGCATATTTTTAAGATCAATATTGAAACCATCAATTTTATTTAGACCTTGAGCAAGTATTTTTGCATTATCATGATCTTTTTTTAGGATGCTCGGCATTTTTTCTAACGCAATAATCCCAGCAGCTGCTAAAACTCCAGCCTGACGCATACCACCGCCTAGCATTTTTCTATTATGTCTTGCTTTATCAATAAAATCTGCGTTTCCAGCTAAAATTGATCCTACTGGAGCACCAAGACCTTTTGAAAGACACATCATTACGCTGTCTGCGTATTTGGCAATTTCACTTACATTTACATTCAAGTATGTAGCAGCATTAAATATTCTTGCTCCATCAAGATGGACAGGAACGTTATATTTTTTGCCTATATCATATATACTTTTCATATGATCTAAATCTTTGACAATTCCACCAGCAACATTATGTGTGTTTTCGATGCAGATTAGCCCAGTAGATGAGTGGTGCAAATTTTTAGATTTTATAATATTCTCTTCAATTTCTGATGGGCAGAGCTTTCCGTCTACTTCAGTAATAATTTTTGCACCAAGACCACAAAGCCTTGCATATCCGCTAACCTCAAAGATGTGTATGTGTGCATCTTTACCTAAGATAATTTCTTGACCTGGAGTGGTGTGGGTCATCAATGCTAAAAGGTTTCCCATTGTTCCTGAGGGTACAAAAAGAGCTGATTGCTTGCCTAATATTTTTGCGGTCTTTTCTTCAAGAGCATTTATTGTAGGATCGTCGCTATATACATCATCACCAACTTCGGCTGTTTGCATAGCACTTCTCATTTCATCTGTTGGTTTTGTTACCGTATCACTTCTTAAATCTACTATCATTTTTTGCTCCTTATCTTTGGGATTCGATTTTTTGAATATCAGCTATTGAGTCTATAAAACATGCTAAAAAATTAATGGATATACAATCAAGTACATCCACAGTTCAATTATCATAATTTTTTTAAACTTAACATTATTAATTATATTATCCGTATTTTTTTTGTCAATTATCATAAAGGGATCAATTTGTACTAATTACAATATGATAGGTTTATATTAAAATCATTTTGTGTATATGAGTAAATTATATTGCATTAATGTTAGATATGTAATATCATAAGGCTTAATTTGAATATAGCGTATAGATTAAACTATATGTTTAAATAAGGGGAAATAAATTGAAAAATAAAGTCGTTGTTCCAGCATTTTTACTGTATTTATTAGGAATAGTATTGCTTGGTGCAAGTGTTAGTATTTTGATCAAAGCTAATTTTGGAATTTCTGTTATATCATCTTTGCCATATACTTTATATGAAATTACTAAAGTTTTGTCTATTGGTATGTTTGTTACTATTATACAATTTGTATTTTTGATGACTGAGATTATCGTGTTAAAAAAAGCTACTATAAGTATGGCGCTTACTTTTGTATCTGCATATCTTTTAGGGCTATTCATTGATATTGGAAATTTAATTTTAGCTAGTGTGGTTGTTGATTCAATAATAATAAAAATAATCATGGCTTTGAGTGGTATAGGTGTTCTTGCAATAGGTGCGACTTTATTATTGTTTAGTCAATATCCACCGATTCCAGATTTGATATTTACTAGGGATATTGCTGATGCAAAAGGCTGGAATGTTGGAAAAGTGAAGCAATTTGTTGACTTGGGCTTTTTTATTACATCGCTTTCACTAAGTCTTATATTTTTGGGTGGACTAAATGGAATAGGAATTACAACAGCACTTTGTGTGTTGTTTGTTGGAAAAATGATTTTTGTACTTAGGAAGTTTTTTACAAGAACAATGGAACCGCATTATTTTATGGGAGAGCAAAGAGTTGTTGGATTTTTGGAGTATAACATTTTAGGGCGTTTAAACAAAAACGAAATTTAACTAAGAATATATAAGGCGATTTAAAACCTCTTTTGATAAATAATAAAAGAGGTTTTTTTGTATATATTATAAGCTTTCTATCATTTCTTGTGTGATATCAGTTAAGTATGAAAGAATTATTTGCGCACCCGTATAATCGTCATTATGAATACTACGTCTGGCGATACATTTCATATTTGCAGCATTTGCGGCACCAATGCCGGGTTTGGAGTCTTCTATAACGACGCAGTTTTCTGGCTTTGTATCCAGTATATTTGCTACTTTAAGATATATATCTGGTGCGGGCTTTACATTTTTTACATCATCTCGGGTTATTAGCGCTTTAAAGAACTTATCAAAGCCGAAATTTTTTAGCAATATTATTGCCTCGGGTTTTGATGAGGTAGTTCCAACGCCTATTGTATAGCCAGAATCATAAAGAGTTTGCATCAACTGATATGCATCATCAAACCTTTCAATTCCTCCGTTATGTATGTGATAATCATATTCAGCTATTTCTCTTTTTACTATTTCTTCGACAGTTTGGGGGAAATTATATATTTTTTTCATTTTCGCCCAACTATCATGCATTTTATTTCCAACAAATGATTTTCTAATCTCATCCGTTGGAGTTAGACCTAAATCTAAAAATATCTGTTTTTCTATGTCGGCATATATATCTTCGCTGTTTATGAGAACACCATCCATGTCAAATATTACAGTTTTCATTTTTAATACTCCTATTTATTACAAATTAAAAAAGCATAAAATCAATTATGCCCTTTTATATTAGTTTTATTTTATGCAGTTGCTAAGTTTGATTTTCTTTTGTCAGAGAAGTACCACTGCCATGCTAATAGTAATACTAGCAATATAGCTCCGATAATATCTGAACTCAATCCTGGAACTAATAGCATTAATGCTGAGAAGAACATAAGTATACGAATGAATACGTTAGTTTTTCTAAATACAAAGCCTTCAACGCCTGAGCCCAATGCAAAGATTCCCAAGATTGCTGTTAATATTGCGACTGAACCTTGGCTAAAGTTTACGTCTTGTAGTAACAACGTTTCTGAATAGACGAAAACGAATGGAACAACGAAGCCAGCGATTGCAAGTTTTACCGCGGTAAAACCTGTTTTAAACGGATTCGAGCCTGCTATACCTGCACCTGCATATGCTGCCAAAGCAACTGGCGGTGTTAGGTCAGCAACAACTCCAAAGTATAGAACGAACATGTGTGATGCCAATGGTGAAACGCCTAACTTTGTTAGTGCTGGAGCTGCGATCATTGCAAGGATGATATATGTTGCTGTTGTTGGAATTCCAGAGCCTAAGATTGTACATGCAACCATTGTAAAGAACAATGTGAAGAATAATAGTATCCCATCTGTTGCTAAGAAGTTTAGGCCGATTGATGCAAAGCCATCAACGATTGATTGTGATAGATCAACTGTTGCACCAGCGAAAGAAAGTCCTAAGCCAGTAAGTGTACAAGCACCAACGATGAATCCAACTGCGGCACATGAAGCGGTAACTCCAAGAGCTGATTTTGCACCTTTTTCTAATGAATAAGCAAGCTCTGGGAATGAGAAGTCTGCATGTTCATATTTTATAAAGATATGTGCAATAATTCCGATAGCTCCGATAACCAATATTCCAAAGCAAAGTGCATCTAGGAATGTTTGTCCATTTATCATATAGTAAACGATAACTCCAACAGGAATTATCATAAAGATTAAGTTTTTCAATTTTGCAAAAAAGTCAGTTGCAAATGCGATTGAAATCATAGAGACAATTCCCCAGAATCCAGCATTTAGTGGAGTATATCCACCGACTAATTTTGTGATAATGATGATAAGTGGAACAAGTAGATACCATCTTTCTCTCAAGATTGTAGCTAGTACTGGAACGCGCTCTAACCCTTTAAGCTTATATTTTGCAGCTTCTAGGTGAACGATTACACCAACTGCTAAGTAATATAAAAGAGCTGGGATGATTGCGGCTACGATAATTTTTACATAAGGTATGCCCAAAAACTCTGACATGATAAATGCAGCAGCACCCATAACTGGTGGCATAATCTGACCACCTGTGGAAGCAGCGGCTTCTACCGCACCAGCAAACTGTGCTTTATAACCCGTTCGTTTCATCAGTGGGATTGTAAATGCACCTGTTGTAACTGTGTTTGCGATTGAAGATCCGTTTATTGAACCCATAAGACCTGATGAGATAACTGCAACTTTTGCAGGTCCACCAGTTGATCGTCCTGCGACTGCTAAAGCGATATCTATAAAGAGTTTACCGAGTCCAGTTTTTTCGGATATTACACCGAATAGTACGAATAGGAAAACATAAGTTGCGGCTACTGATAGTGGTGTTGAGTAGATTCCCTCAAGTGTATAGAACATGTACGTTGAAATATACTTCAATGAATATCCACCGTGTGCAAATATCGGTAAGTATCTTGCGATGCTAGTAGAATATACTAAAAATATGATTCCAAGTATCGGCAAGTCGATTCCAATAACACGTCTTCCAGCTTCTAACACTAATCCGATTGCTATAACAGCAACAAAGAAATCAAGCTGTGTGTGAGCACCAGCTCTATGTGCTAATGCTTCGAAATTGATAATAAGGTATAGATTTACGCCTACTCCCAAAAGTGCAAGCACGACATCATACCAAGTAAATTTCTTTCTTGGTGAGTTTTTGAATGCTGGATATATCAAGAAAATTAGACCCAATGCAAAAGCTAAGTGAGCTGCACGTTGAATACGTCCATTAAGTAGTCCAAATCCTGAAGTGTAAATTTGGAACAATGACATTGCTATTGCAATAAATGTGATAAGTATTGCCTTTTTACCATCAAATCTTCTATAATTGGATTCACTATCCAATTTTTGTATCTCTTCTAAATCGACGCCTTCTTCTAAAGGCATTTCTAAATCCAGATCGAGATCTTTTGTTTCTTCACTCATGATGAAAATTCCTCCTAAAAAATATTCAAAACTTTTATCTTGCTTTTTTATAAAACATTTTTTCGACGTCTAAAATTACACGTCCATTTTTGTTAAGTAGCTTATATAGGTCAATCTCATTGTCTGCAAGCGTGATTTTATCCTCGTATTTCTTTTGGACATTGATCACGATGCTTTCAAAAAACCTATCGAAGCCTTGAATTACAAATTTATTATCATCTATTACAAACTCTTGATCTCCAAATGCGAATTCTGGCATTCCTGCACCGCCTTGGTCTATATAAACTACTTTTCGCAAGATATAGCCCTCGCTTGTGACTTCCAAAAATTCTTCAATTGGTGAAACGGATACTGAGTGTATATAGCTAAATTTTATAGTCATGTTTGGTTCTACCACTTGAGTAAAAAGTGGTTTATTTGTTTCTTCTGATCTAATTACCATATGATCAGTATACCCGAAAAAAAATAAAAAAATTGCTATGGTTGAAGCAACACATACCAATAAAATAAATATAAACTTCTTCATAATTTAATATTTTAAAGGGCTTACCTATATGAATAGATAAGCACCTTTAAACCTTTATTAGTCTACTAAACCTTGCTCTTTATAGTATTTTGCTGCGCCTGGGTGTAATGGAATTCCCATTCCGTCAAGTGCTGTTTCCATTGTTACAACTTTACCTTTTTCATGAGCTTCTGCTATAACGTTTTGGTTTTCCCACATAGCTTTAGTCATTGTATAAACTAAATCTTCTTCAAGCTCTGTGCTACAAATAAGCATAGCCATTGTTGTTGCAGTAACTGTATCAACGTCTACACCTTTATATGTGCCAGCAGGAATAACTGCTTTTGCATAGTAAGGAGATGCTGCGATTAGAGAATCAAGAGTAGCTTCGTCCATAGGAACGATTGTGATATCTCTTGAAGTAGCAACGTCAACAACTGCTGATGTAGGGTATCCAGCTGTTAAGAATGCTGCGTCGATTTGCTTATCTTTAAGCTTTTGGCTACCTTCAGAAAATGAAAGGTAATCAGCTTTGATATCATCAACAGTCATGCCATATGCAGCTAAAATGTTAACTACGTCAGCATAAACTCCAGAACCTGCTTCACCAACACAAACTTTTTTGCCTTTTAGATCAGCAACAGATGTTATGCCAGATTCTGCAAGAGCTACAAGTTGGATAGCTTCTGGGTATAAAGATGCAATACCAGCAATTTTTGTGATAGGAGTTCCTTCGAAAGAACCTTCACCGTTATATGCCCAGTATGCAACGTTGTTTTGTGCAAGAGCAGCTTGAGTTTCACCTTCGTTGATAAGGTTACAGTTTGCTACTGATGCATTACCAGCTTGTCCAGTAACAGTTATGTTTTCAGCGTTATCTGTGATTGCTTTAGCAATAGCACCACCGATTGGATAATAGGTTCCACCAGTTCCACCGCTAGTGATTGTTACGAATTGTTCTGAACTTCCACATCCTGTAAACATCAATGAAAGTGCTAATGTTAGGATTAATACTACTGCGATACTTTTTTTCATTTTGAATAGTTCTCCTTTTTTGATTTCAAATATATCTAAATTGATTTATTTGCGCATAGAAAAAAATTTGGTACAAAACACATGGATTTTTATTTTATAGCTTCACATCGGTGTGAATGTAGATAAACAACAAAAGTTGCTTATATTAAGATGAATTTTTGACTACAAGATACGTGCAATCAAGAAACATATGTATATATTATATTGAAAGTGACTAATTTTTGCAAGTTAAAGTTTGTAACAAACATTAACAAAGAGATTAATAGGATTAGAATAAAAACAGATAAGCAATATTGTGTTATAATAATAAAAAATTAAGCTATTGAAGAGGTGTGAAAATGCAATATAGAACTATGGAAAAATCGGGTGACAAGATTTCTGTTTTGGGTTTTGGATGTATGAGATTTAAGTCTAAAAAAAATAAAACTGCGCTTCTTAGTGGATTTGATTATGAAAAAGCAAAGTCAATCGTTAGGTATGCGATTGATAATGGTGTTAATTATTTAGATACCGCTTATCCTTATCATGGTGGGGCATCTGAAAGTTTTTTAGGTGAGCATGTTTTAACGGATGGATATAGAGAGAAAGTATTTGTGGCTACAAAAATGCCATGCTATTTGATAAGTAAAGCTGAAAAGTTTGACAGTACTTTTAATAAACAACTTGAAAAGTTAAAGCTTGAATATATAGATTATTATCTTTTACATTCATTAAACGGTGATAGTTGGGATAAGATGGTTAAGCTTGGAATAATCCCGTTTATGAATAAGATTAAAGCCGACAATAAGGTTCGCAATATGGGATTTTCATTCCATGGTAGTTATGCTGACTTTGTACGGATTGTTGATGCATATGACTGGGATTTTACGCAAGTTCAATACAATATAATGGATAAAGATTTTCAGGCAGGTTTTAAAGGAATTGAGTATGCAGGAAAAAAAGGAATCGGCGTTATTATAATGGAGCCACTACGTGGTGGCGCTTTGGTTAATGATGTTTCAAAAGAAGTCCAAGCGATTTATGATAGTGCAAAAGAGAAAAAAACTCCGCTTGAGTGGGCGCTGAATTTGGTCTATGATAACCCATATGTAACGCTAGCGCTTTCTGGAATGAATGAGATGAGCCAAGTGAAGCAGAACGTTGAAATTGCTGATAAGAGTAAGTCAGATAGTTTTTCGGATGATGATAGAAGAGTAATTGATGAAGTTCGAGCGAAGTATTTATCACTTATGGCAGTTGGATGTACTGGGTGTGAATATTGTTTGCCTTGTCCAGCAAAGATAAATATTCCTGGTGCTTTTAAAGCGTTAAATGCTCATAGGCTAGGTAAGAAAAGTGCAAGGCTTTCATATTTTGCTTTTAATGGGATATTGCCTGAGGATGGCAAAGGACATTATACTGATGCTTGTATTGATTGTGGAGCATGTGAAAAAAAATGTCCACAGGATATTGATATTAGAAAACAATTACTTATCGTAGCTGATGAAATTGAAAGACCATGGCTTAAAGCATTCTCTGCTTTTGCAAGGATTTTTATTGGAAAGAAGAAAAAGTAGGTTGAATCTTTAGTTAAGTTACGCTTGCTTGTTTCTCTAAAAGAGGAGCGAACTTGACTAGTGGAAGATTTATAATATGAAAAATATTGTTATTACTCTAGGGGCTTTGCCCCTTTTTTTGTTGCAAACTAATAAAAATCTATAAGAAATCAAAAAAAAATATATTATTTAAAAAACACTATTGACAGTGGAACACTAGTGGTGTACAATTACTAGTGTTAGAAGAACAATAGTGATGAACGAATAATAGCTAAGGAGGAAATGAGTTTTGGATATACAATTTAAAAAAGGCGTTTTGGAACTTTGTGTTTTGTCAATGCTCGAAGGTAAAGATAGATATGGATATGAGCTTGCTAGTATACTTAGTGAAAAAGTGAATATATCATCTGGAGGAATTTATCCAGTGCTTAGAAGATTGAAAGCTGACGAACATGTCGATACGTATTTAGAAGAGTCACCAGATGGTCCACCAAGAAAGTATTTTAAACTCACACAAAAAGGTGATGTTTTAAGACAGGGTTTAGAGTCAGAATGGAATATGCTTAAAACTAATATTGATTGGATTATTGAAGAAGAAGGAGGTAAAACCCAATGAACAAAAAAGAGTATTTAAAAAAGCTGAAGAGATTTTTACCAGCATCAGAAAGAGCAGAGATTTTAAGTGATTATGAAGATCATTTTGCAACTGGATTATCAGAAGGGAAAACTGAGCAGGATATTGCATCTGAACTTGGAGATCCAAAGGATGTTGCAAGCGAGTATGGATATGAAGTCAAGTCAGTGCCTACAAAGAATATAGTGTTTTCAGCGATTGGGCTTTTGTTCTTTGATTTATTGCTGGGTATTGCATTTGTAGCTTCGCTGTTTGCAATATGGATAAGTCTTTGGTCTGTTGTGCTTTCATTGTTAGTTACTGGGGTTGCCTTGATAATAGCGATGTTTTTATCGATTGTGGTAAATCCACTGCCTTGGTATATATGTTTAACTGCTGGAATTTCTATTTTAGCACTTACTGCGGTTTTTGCAATTGGTATGATTTATGTGACAAAATACTATTTTATGCTTATGAAATGGTATGGCGAGTTACATGTTAAAGTTTTTCAAAGTAATTAAATTACGGAGGTAATATAAAATGGGAATAAATAAAATAGTGACAATAGTATTGGTATGTTTTGCAATATTTGTTGTTTTTGCAGTTATAACAAATATAATGATTTTTAAAACAGGAATCGATCATATAGGATTTAATAGCGATTCAAATGGGGAATATATTGAAATAGATGAGAATAAAATAGTTGATCTTAATGGTGTTGACAATATTGAAATTGATGTTGTTTCAGCTGATGTCGATATATTTGAGTCGGATAAAGATTTGGATGTTACGCTTAAAGCTAGTGGTTTTTCAGCAAATAACAAAGTTAAATTGGTGATAAGAGAAGCGGGTTCATCTGTATATATAAAAGTTGAGCATACAAAGAAATTCTTTAATTTTGACGCAAGTAGAAGAAACTTATTGGTGGGTATTCCAAGCGGTTTTGATGGTGAGATTAATATTAACACAGTGTCTGGTGATATAGATGGTAGTGAATCACTTAGTAATGATTTGGATTTGCTTTATACAAAGACAACGTCTGGTGATGTAGAGCTTAATTTTTCCAGCATTGGATTGCTTGAAGCAAAAAGTGTATCGGGTGAGATCAATATAGATAGCAAGATAAATAAAAGCGTGAAAGCATCTACAACAAGCGGTGATATCGAGATAGCAAACGTGGCTGATGGTTGCGACAGGGTTTATGCAAAATCGGTTTCAGGTGATGTTGATATTGATTATGATAGTGCATGTGAGACAGAGATTAAGACAACTAGCGGAAGCATAAAATTGGATATCTCTGGTGATGAGGCGATTGATTTGAACTTTCATTCAACTTCTGGCGACATGGATGGTAATGTGAATGTGAATGATGGTGGAGTAAAGTTTGATGTTAAATCCGTATCAGGAAATCTAAAGTTTGATTAATACCAATTAGCATTGGATTAATAAATAATATGGTAAATCAATAAAAGCTCTAGCGATGGGGCTTTTTTTGATGTGTATTGTTAACAATTATCATAAATTTTCATATTATATTACTAATTGAGGTGATGTAATATGAATGTGAGGTATTATCAAACTGCTGCAAATAAAAGATCAAAAATGGATATATTGAATGGTAATAGTCGAATATCAAAGTATATATTGGATACAAGGAGTATAAGCATAGGTAATTTAGCGGATATGTTAGAAAAATATGCTATGGTGGTTTTTAAGCCTATTATTGGTGGTAGTGTTAAAGATATTGGATTTGTATTTAATAATGGTAAAGAGTTTTATAAAGTATTGCAGAGTGGTCATAGTTATTATTATAACGGAGTTAGATCGCTATATAACTATATTAATGCAATGAGCAGAAAGAGAGAACTAATTTTACAACAGGGAGTTAATCATATAAGTTATCAAGAGACTCCAGTGGTTGTTAGGGTTATTGTGCAAAAAGTGTATAATAATTGGCAGGTTAATGGGATTGTATTTAAGGCGATTAATCAAGGAAAAGCTTTGGATGATGAGCAAAGCATTAAAAGTGGATACGGATATAAAACAGTATTTGATAGTATGGGAATATCTTTAGGCGAGCAGAGTCGGCTTAAATCAGAAATAGTTAGTCTTTGCTATCATAGTGCGATTGCTCTTAATAAATCTTATATTGGACTCAGAGAGCTTGGGTTTGATATAAATGTGGATAAAGAGCTGATGCCAAAAATTATTGAGGTTAATACAAGACCAAGGTATGAAATCTTTAAGAAGATGGGTGAAAAAACTACATATAAGCGAATTGATATCAACCATAAAGCTATTTTAAGATCGGTAAATAACTTTAAGAGAGAAGAATCATAAAACATGGAGAAAAATGAAGCATTGAGAACATAAAATTTTGTTGTCGATGCTTTTTTATTTGTTTGTTTATATTTATATCAAAAGTTTTTTTAGTTTTAGAGTTTTAATTAAAGGTGATAATATAGGCGAATAACATCATTTTTTCGCAAATATAGGTTAAAACAACAATAAATATTTCGAAATGTACAAAAAACGTAACAAAGTCGTAATATTTAATGTTAATCGAGTTTAATAGGGTGTAATTGCGTTTAACTGTGTTTGCGATAGATATGCAATTTTTATATACTTTGCATACGGATTAAAGCTGTGAGACGAAAAGGAGATAATTTTGAAGATTAAAATTATTAGTTTTGCAGTAGTAGTAATCATTTTATGCTTTTTGCTTTTTCCAACATCCGTTTTAGCGGAGGGGTTAGACGAGGTATTGATGATAGGGGACAAAAGTGAATCAGTAACTGAGCTTCAGATGGCTTTAAAAGCTAAAGGATATTTATCATGCAACGCTACTGGGTACTTTGGAACACTAACTCAAGCAGCAGTTATGGGTTTTCAAAAGGCAGAAGGGTTAAAGGTTGATGGTAAGGCTGGACCTATTACAAAAACTGCACTTTATGGTAGCGGGGATGCATCTGCACCTGTAAGCGAAGAGATAACTAGCGATGATAATCCAAAAAGTAAGTATGTTTTAGGCGACAAAGGTGATGAAGTTTTAAAGATTCAAAATAGACTAAAAGAGCTTGAATACTACACGTATTCTGATACAACAGGATATTTTGGACCAGTAACAGAAACAGCAGTAAAGCGGTTTCAAAGAACTAATAAGCTTGTTGTTGATGGTATTGTTGGGAAAATGACTTATGCGAAGTTGTTTTCATCAGATGTAAAATATTTTACTCTGTATCCTAAAGATACAGGAGATGATGTTTTAGCAGTGCAAAACAAGCTAAAGAGTTTGGGATATTACACGTATTATAAGGTTACAGGATATTATGGAGCAATAACCGTTGATGCGGTTAGATCTTTTCAAAAAGCTCATGGATTGACCGCTGATGGCGTTGTTGGAAGAAACACAAGAGCTGCTATGTTTTCTGATGAAGCCAAAGAGGGAACTCCTGATAGCAGTAGCGGTGAAGATATTGTAAATGACGAAAGCTCAAAGGCTGATAGTATGATTGAATTTGCAAAGACATTGCTTGGAAAACCATATGTATTAAGCTCTGTTGGACCAAACTCGTTTGATTGCTCTGGGTTTGTATACTATGTTATGAAAAACAGTGGATTATCGGTTTCTAGATATAGCTCACAAGTTTATTCTGTGCAAGAGCAATGGGAAAAAATCTCTAAAGTGAGTGATCTTGAAAAAGGTGATTTGATGTTTTTTAGATCATCATATTCTTCATCAATATCGCATGTTGGTATGTATATTGGAGATGGAAAACTTATTCATGCATCATCTTCACAAAGAAAGATTATTATTACAGATGTTGGCGGATATTTTACTGATAACTTTGTTCTTGGAAGAAGAGTGTTAAACGATTAAAGACAAATAAATTAAGCAAAATAAACCCTCGAAAGCTGGCACTATAATGGTGTCAGTTTTTTGTTATTATTTTGAATGACAAATTGATTAATAGTATGCATAAATTATCTACTTTTTTTTGATTTTAACAGGGTTTTAACTAGAGCTACAATGCTTAAAAAAAATCCGATAAATATTAGGAAAGTAGCAGTGGGTATTAAAAAGAATGGTGCAATAATCTTTCCATCTGGAGCAACTTGTGCACCAATCAAGTTGAAAGTTACTATGCTTACAAGACCAGCCATTAGAAATATTATTGGTAAAATAAAATTCTTCATTTTGAGCTCCTATCTTATAACTAAATAAATATAAATATATCAACTATAATCATTTTATCATTTAGCAATTTTCTGTGCAATTTAAATTTCTATTAATGCTATATTTGACAATATAATATAAAATCAGTGTGGAAAACATATCGGATTGTATGCTATACTAACTGTATTTGGAATAAGTTGGGAGCAGAATATATGAGAATTGCGATTTATGATTTTGATGGAACGATTACAACAAAAGACACGCTGCCATTGCTTTTAAAGTTTTGGTCAAAGATGGGGTATTCATTCTTTAGAAAAATGACAGTTGTACCTAAGATGTATTTTTTCTATATATTTTATAAGCTTAGAATAATTATGAAGAGAGATGTAACTGGGTATAAATTTTTAGCGGTCAAGCTTTTTCTTGGTTTGTTTAAAGGTATGAAAAAAGAGCAGATAGAAAACTATCTTATTAAATGTGCAGATATGATAGATGAGCAGTATTACAGACCTATGATTGAACAAATTAAGCAGGATAAGGAAGATGGATATGTACAAATCATAATTTCTGGAGCTTTTGATACTTTTATTGCTAAAATTTCGCAGATTCTTGGATGTGATTTTTCGTATGGAACTAAGATACAATATGAAAATGGGATAATTGATATTAAAAAGCCGCTATTTGTTACAATGGGTGCAAATAAAGCTATAAAGATTAAGGAAAGCTTTAAAGATGTGAAAATCGATTGGGAAAACTCTAAGTCTTATGCTGATAGTTTTTCTGATTTGGAAATATTAAAGATAGTTGGAAATCCTATTGCAGTTAAGCCAGAGGGTAAACTTAGAAAGCTTGCAATTGAAAATGGATGGGAAATTATTTAGGTTTAAAAAACTTAAAATGTAGCTTGCTAACATATATGATTTTAGACAATAACATAATATATTTAAAGGGTATGGGAAATGAATAATAAAATAATAAAAACTATCACAGGAATCTTGATATTTATGGCGGTCTTTTTTGTACTGCCTAAAAGCGTATTTGATGATAAACAATCGTTGGTTATTGCACTAATTTCGCTTATGGCGTACTGGTGGATTGCAAAACCTGTTAATATTGCAGTTGTCGCACTTTTACCAGTTTTGATTAATGCTATATTCGATATTGTTCCAATGGGACCAGTTTTGGGCTCATATTCTAGCACAGTTGTTGTGTTGTTATTTGGTGCAAATGTGCTTACTTTGATTTGGACGTTGTCTGGATTAGACAAAAGGATTGCACTTAAATCATTAGTTGTTCTTGGAACTTCTGTTAGATCTCAACTTATCATCTGGTTTGTAATTTCAACTTTGCTTAGTACTGTAATTTCTAATGCGGTTGTTGCGGCAACGCTTTCACCGATTGCGATTTCTATGGTTAAGTATTGTAGTAAAGGTCAAAGTGATTTGGATGATAATAATAGTATCAAATATTGGATACTCATTGCAATAGCTTGGGGTGCTGGTCTTGGTGGTTTTGGAACACCACTTGGAGGAGCGATGAATTTGGTTGCGATATCGGCCGTAGAAACATTTACTGGTGTTGAGTATATGTTTATCGATTGGGTTAAGGCGATGGCTCCTTGGATTTTGCTAGTTATGATTACTGGTTGTGTGTACTTTGCAATGATTAAGCTGGATAAAAAAAGACTTGATGGTAGTAAACAGTATTTTAAAGAGGAATATAAGAAGTTAAGTAGGATTTCAAGATCAGAAGTTATAGCACTTTGTTTATTTTTGTTTTCATTAGTTTTAGTATTTTCAAGACCTTTATATCAAGATATATTCCCACAATTTGGTGTGGCATATGGATTTTTGATATCTGCTTTTGTAGCGTTCTTTATTAAAGGCGAGGATAAAAAACCACTGATTACATGGGAGTATGCAGCCAAGAATTTAAATTTTGGTCTTATGATACTGTTTGCTGGTGGGCTTGCTATTGGAAAGATGCTTGTTGCTAGTGGTGCGGCGGCTGTTATTGCTGATTTGGTTACAGCGTTAGGATTTATAGGAGCGTTTTGGTTGATTGCAATTTTGTCTATTGTTGGAATGGTGCTTGCTAATGCATCCAGTAATACTGCGGCATGTTCGGTACTGATACCGATAGTTATAAGTACTGCTGTTGGTCTTAATATGGACGTTATGAAGCTGGTATATGTTGTGGCAGTTGCATGTAATTGTGCTTTTATCTTCCCGACTTCGATTCGGAGTATTCCTGTAAGTCATGGACTTGAATCGAAATTTATGTTTAAAAAAGGATTTCTTATAAACGGGATGATGCTTTTAGTTATCGTTGTTGTTGGCAGTTTATATGTTTAATAAGACATAAGGGTTTAATTATGAATAATAATGAGATTGATTGTTTTGGGGATATGTGCCCCGTGCCTATGATTAAAGCACAAAAAAAATTAGAGCAAATAAAAATCGGTGAAAGCTTTAAGCTTATCACCGATCATAGTTGTGTTATTCAGTCATTAAGAGACAAATTTGAAAATTCTGATAGAGTAGAATTTGAATCAGAAGAGGTTATGAACGGCGTTTGGGAAGTAGTTATCATTAAAAAAGTTTAGCAGAAACTACTTTTTCCATAGCGCACAAACCAATCAACAAATTCTTGGATATATTTTGAGTGTTCTTTTTTGAACATCATAAGAACATCTAAGTTTATATCGAATCCAGGAACGCTTATCTGTTTAAATTGCTTTTTAAATAATTCCTCTTTTACTGAGATATATGGCATGAATGCTAAACCATATCCTCGTGACACAAGAGTTTTTGCACTTTGTAGAGTTTCCACTTCTAAATTACATGTTATATTACTTTTTACAACACCTGCGGCGTCGAACTTATTGAGGACCGCTTTTGTTATATTGCTATCATTTGTCAGAGTTATAAGACAAGAGCTTACCAGTTGTTCTAGGGTCATAGTATCTTCTAGTTGCTCGCTATATTTTGCGACCAAAACGATTTTGTTAACTCCTGATTTTAGAAACACCATATCGCTATGCTTTTCTTGTGCACATGGGTTTCTATATGCAAAACCTATGTCGAATATATTGTTTGCAACATTTGTATATATATCGCCTGATCTAGCCGATGATAGCTCATATTTGTGTTGTGGATATTGCCTGTTAGCAAGCATCAACGTACAAGGAACTGCGTAATCTGCGATTGAGTTGCAAGCTTGCATTTTTATTACCATATTATTGATTCTGTTATTTGCGATATCAGAAATCATGCTGTCATATGATTTTAGAATATTTTCTGAAAACTTCAACACTATATGTCCAGCTTCGGTTAAAGTTACACCCTTATTGCTTCGCTCCATAAGTGTGTTAGCTAAATCTGTCTCTAGTTTATTGATTTTTTGACTAAGTGCGGATTGAGTAATATGCTGTTCTCTTGCAACTGAGCTGATATTACCTGCCTTTGCGATTAGATTGAAATATCTCAATGATTCGATATTCATAATTTATCCCTCTTATTCCCATTTGTCATATTATTACTATTAGTATTTATATATTAACATAAGTTTGATATAAAATAAACTTATACTGCATAAGAAGAGCGTATAAACAAAAACTGATATAGTGTGTTAATATATTAACATAGATTGTTAATAAATTAACGTTAATTTATTAACGTTAAATATTTATCAAGAATCAGAGGAAGGATGTGATTATATGGCTGAAGAAACAAAGGCTACACCTATGGCTAGGAGTAACAGAGCTAGAACTCCACGAAAGAAGAAAAAATCTCAAATCCCTTATGGAATATTGATATTTGTTATTCTTGTTGCCGTAGCAATTTGGCTTGGTACTAGAAATGGAACTTTAGCGCTTTTCTGGTTAACGGGTCTAAGTTTTGGTTTTATTTTGCAAAGATCGAGATTTTGTTTTACTGCATCAATGAGAGATCCATATTTGACAAAGAGCACATCTGTAACACGTGCTGTTTTAATCGCTTTTGCACTAACATCTATTATGTTTACTGCGATTAAATATGGTTATGCAAATCAAGGTTTGGCTATACCTGGTCAAAGTTATATTGCTCCTATCAGTATTGCTACTGGGATTGGTGCATTTATGTTTGGTGTTGGTATGGTAATCGCTGGAGGCTGTGCTTCTGGAACATTAATGAGAGTTGGAGAAGGTTTTTGGATGCAGGTGCTTTCATTGTTTTTCTTCATCGTTGGATCATTATGGGGTGCACACGATTATGGATGGTGGATGGATAAGTTCATTATCGTAGGAAAGAGAGTATTCCTGCCTGATTATATGGGCTGGATTGGTGGATTGCTGTGTAACTTAGCTATTATTGCTGTTATATTCGTAATCGCAACAAAGTTTGAAAAGAAACACAATAAAGAAGCATAAAAAAATTATAAATTATAAATTCGGAGGAGAATAATTATGAGTAAAGAAGTTGAATTAGATTGTTTAGGCGAAGCTTGTCCGGTTCCATTAATTAAAGCAGAAAAAGCAATAGCAAAATTGGATGCTGGTGATATACTGATTGTGCAAATTGACCATAGTTGTGCTATGAAAAATCTTCCTGAGTGGGGAAGAAAACAAGGGTATAACGTTGAAATCGAAGAAGTAGATGACGGCGAGTGGGAAATATTTATCGAGAAAGTGTAATTCACTTATTGTTTATTAATAAAAGTATTAAAAGGAGGTGGATTGCATGAAGAAGTTGGCTGATAAAATAAGCAAAAACGAGTTTTATCAAGTATGGTTTAAAAAAGCTTTACCCTATGTTACAGGTGCGGTTCTTCTGACGGTTTTTCAAGTTGTTACATTTGCTACAACAGGTAATCCGTGGGGCGTTTCTGGTGTTTTTGCAAACTGGGGTGCTTGGATGTTTGAAGCTGTTGGTGGTAGTGTTGATAAATGGTTCTACTTTAGCTCTCCTGGAGCTCAAGCAACATTGGAAGCAGGATTTTTGAATCATGCTCCATCATGGAGAAATATTGGAATCATATTCGGTGCACTATTTGCAACTGTTATGGCATCTGGATTTAAAATCAAGAAGATCAAATCATTAAAGCAAGTAGTTGCAGCCGTGCTCGGTGGTCTATTAATGGGCTATGGTGCTAGGATTGCTGGGGGATGTAACATCGGTGCATTATTTAGCGGAATTGTTTCACTGTCATTATCAGGATGGATATTTGGAATATTCATGTTTGTAGGTGCGATTGTTGGTAGTAAATTGTTAGTAAAATACTTTATGTAAGGTAATAGGATAAATGGCTAGAGAGAAGAAAGTAGAAAAATATGACGTAGTAATAATTGGTGGAGGAGCATCTGGTCTTACTGCTGGAATTTATTGTGGTAGAGCTAGACTTAATACATTGATTATAGAGCAAGCACTTGTTGGTGGTATTGCAACTAATACTAACGATATAGAGAATTATCCTGGATTTCCTGAAGGAGTTTCTGGGATTGGCTTGATGGATTTATTCCAAAAGCAGGCAAAAAAGTTTGGAGTTAAGTTTAAACTTACAAATGTAAAAACAGTGGATTTGGATGGCGATGTTAAAGTTGTTGAAACTTTCAGAAATAGATTTGAAGCGAAAGCTGTTATTATCTGTAATGGAAGTAAACCAAGACTTACTGGTGCAGAAAACGAAGAGATGTTTATGGGCAAAGGTATTGCTTTTTGTGCAACATGTGATGCTGCTGCTAATACTGATAAAGAAGTTGTGGTTGTTGGATCTGGTGATGCTGCGATTGAAGAGGGAATGTTCCTTTCTAAATTTGCAAGTAAAGTTACTGTTTCAATCATTCATGACGAAGGAATCATGGACTGCAATGAGATAGCAAAAGCTGCGGCTCTAGCTAATCCAAAAATGCATTTTATACACAATACAGTTGTTGAGCGTTTTGAAGGGGATGAATCTGTAAACAGAGTTGTTCTTAAAAACCTTCGATCTGGCGAAAGCATACCAATTGATTGTGCAACATGTTTCTTATTTATTGGATATCTTCCAAACACTGAGATCTATAAAGGTGTGGTTGATATGACTAATCGCGGATATATGATTACGAATGACAATATGGAAACAAATGTGCCAGGTGTATTTGCGGCTGGAGATGTAAGAGATAAATTTTTACGTCAAGTTGCTACATGTGTTGGTGATGCTGCTATTGCTGGTGTTATGGCAGAAAAATATATTGCAGAGAGTGAGATATTTGAACAGCAAATAATGATAGGCGATGGGATTGCATATGTATATAATGCGATTGTAGAAGACGAGAGAGACTTTTTGACATGCTTGGATGAGCTATCTGAGGCACATCCTGAATATGCGATTCATAAAGTTGATACGTATAAATCTAAAGGCATTGGTGATCGCTTAGGCGTAAAAGTTTGTCCATCAGTTGTTATTATAAAAGATGGAAAAATCGACCATGTTATTGAGAATTGTACATGTAAAGACTCTATTAAAGAACGCTTATAAAATAAGAGCGAGAAAGGCAGGATATGCATGAAAAAAATTGCTATAGTATTGCTTTTGGTGCTTAGCATAAGCGTTGTGTTTACGGCTTGTGCAAACTTTGACTTTGAAGAAGAAGGTAATTATATTGTCAGTGCTGATGAAGTTGCTGGTTTAATTGATGATGGAGCTATTTTAGTAGCTGTATGCGCAGCGGATGATTATGGGGTTTCTCATATAGATGGTGCAATCAATATTCCAATGAGCTTACTCATGACAAATGAGCCATATAAAAACATGATTCCGAAAAAGGAACAAGTTGAAGATGTTATGAGTCAGGCTGGAGTATCAGAGAGTGATATGATTCTTGTTTATGATGATGCATCTAATATGCAAGCGGCAAGAGTTCAATGGACATTGAATTATTATGGAAACTTAAACGTTAAAGTTATAAGTGGTGGAATGCAAGCACTATTAAAAGAAGGTTTTGTTGAGTCAAAATCAGCAAGTGTTTTGGATGCAAAAGAGTATAAGACTGGCACAAGGAATAAAAAGCTATTAGTAAAACTAAGCTATATCGATTCTATCTTGAACATGCCAGAGGAAAACACTTATATTATAGATACAAGAAGTTTTGAAGAGTTTAGTGAGGGTACTATTTCTGGAGCTATTCACATTGAGTATATATGGAATAACTATGGTAATGGGGAGTATAAATCGCCAAGAGATATTCAATTAACATATATTCAAAAAGACATTATGCCAGATGATAAACTTATACTTTTTTGCAAAACCTCTGTAAGAGCAGCGCAAACGTATAGCGCTCTAAAAGATGCTGGTTATAAAGATGTTAGAGTTTATGATGGTGCATGGCTTGAGTATGAGGCAGAAAAAGGTCCTGCTAAGCCATCCTTGGAAGTTACACCTGAGCAAGGAAATGCATCTTAAAAAAATTTGAAACATAATAGGAGAATAAAAATGAAGAAAATTTTAGTATTAGTACTAGTGTTGGCAATGTTGTTTACGTTAGTAGGGTGTGCAAAAGAAGAAGTGGCTACACCGGCTGAAGAAAAAGCAACTGAAGTTGTGGTTAAAGGTGACACTTTAGCGGATGCTGCTACTGCATATTTTGCAGATCTTGATGGCAACAACATTGTTGCTTGGGCAGATATGTTTGCGATTGTTGAAGCTGGAGATGAGCCATATATTCTAAGCATTAGGTCAGCTGATGATTATGCTAAAGGTCACATAGAGGGTGCTGTAAACGCTGCTTGGGGTGCTGATTTAGCATCTAAAGTATCAATGCTTCCTAAAGATGAAAAAGTCTATGTATATTGTTATTCTGGTCAAACTGCTGGTCAAACAATTGCACTACTTAGAATGTTAGGTATTGATGCTGTTTCTGTTAAATCTGGATTTAACAAAGGCGCAATGGTTACTGAAGGATATGAAGATTATGTTGTAACTGATGCAGCTGAAATGGTAGATGCTGGTGCTGATTTTGATGCTGACGTTTTAAGCTTTGTTGAAGAATATTTTGCTGCGGCAGTAGATGCTAAAAACTTTATGGTTGATAGCGCAGGTGCTTTAACACTTGTTGATGCTGGTGAAGCTACTGTTGTTGATATTAGAAAAGCTGAAGATTTTGTAATGGGCTCAATCGAAGATGCTATAAATGTTCCTTATGGAGCTGGAATGCAAGAAACTTTTGCTGGACTTCCACAAGGAAAATTAATCGTTGCTTGTTACTCTGGTCAAACAGCTGGTCAAACAGTTGCAGTACTAAGAGCACTTGGATATGATGCTGTTTCACTTAAATATGGTATGAAATTAGGTTACGGACCATATGTAACAAAAATGGCTGCTACTGAGTACTTTGCAGATTTCCCTGGTTCAAGAATCGTTGAATGGGCAGATTTATTTGCTAAAATCGATGCTGGAGAAGAGCCATATATCTTGAGTATCAGATCTGCTGATGACTATGCTATTGGACATATCAAAGGTGCTAAACTTGCTGCATGGGGTAATGGTGAAATAGCTGAAAAGGTTGCTATGCTACCTACTGATGAGACTGTATATGTATACTGTTATTCAGGTCAAACAGCTGGTCAAACTATTGCTATGATGAATATGGCTGGTATTGATGCTGTATCTGTAAAATCTGGATTTGTAAAAGGTGCTATGACGGTTGATGGATATGAAGCTTATGTTGAAACTGATGCTAATGAGTTGATGGATGCTGGTGCAACATTCGATCCATTTGTACTTAGTAGCGTAAAAGCTTACTTTGCTGCTATTCCTGATGGCGGAAGCAATATTATATCTGTTGAAGATGCTAAAGCTGCGATTGATGCTGGTGAGGTTTCTGTTATAGATATCCGTAAGGCTGATGACTTTGCTGCTGGACATATCGAAGGTGCTATCAATGTACCATATGGCGCTAATATGCAAGAAAAATTTGCAGATCTTCCTGAAGGTAAGTTAGTTGTAACTTGTTATTCTGGTCAGACTGCTGGTCAAACAGTTGCTGTTATGAAGACTTTAGGCTATGATGCTGTATCACTTAAATACGGTATGAAATTAGGTTGGGTTCCAGCTGAAATGCCTGTTGTTACTGAGTAATTGATATAATAAAAAGAAGTTATATATTTTCACCCCGAGGCTTTTGGCTTTGGGGTGAGTTTATTTTTATGACAGTTTTAGTGTATAATATCTAGTATCAGATTATTGATCGAAAGGATAACGAGTTTGTGGATATTAAAAATAATAGATTAATCAAACCGATTCATATTTATTTGGCTATATATTTTTTAGTTAATCTATTGTTTTTGGATACTTTTCCAAAAATGCATTCTGATGAAGCTTGGCTTTCTGGTCTTGCTCGAAGTTATATGAATACTGGAGTTGATTCTACCGAGTATTTTTTTGATTTACTCCCTCGAAGCCCTCATGCGATTAAAATCATCTTTCACAGCATGCAGGTATTATTTATAAGCCTATTTGGATATAGTCTGTTTTCCATGCGGTTATTATCGCTTATTTTCTCTATTGCATGTTTGTATGTATTCAATAAGATTGCTAAAATCCTGTTTGAGGGTGATAGAAAACTCAGTCTTGGATTAACTGTACTGCTATCGATTGATATTCAATATATTTATGCTTCTCATTTTGCTCGTCAAGAGATTGAGGTTTTATTTTTTATGCTGATGGCTTTTTATTATCTTATAAGTATGCAAGAGCACAAGAGCATAAACGATATTGTTTTGGGTGGTATTGTTGGATTAAGCGTAGGGTTTCACCCTAATAGTTTTATTGTGGCTTTGCTGATAGGTGCGGTATATTTATATAAAATTATATTTGAAAAGAAGTTGAAGTTTCACAACTTAATTAGATTGATGATTGTAGTTGGTCTATTCGGTTGTATATTTGTAGGGATTTCGCTATATTTTAACTCTAACTTTGTGTCTGATTATGGTGAGTTTGGGGCTACTGTTGGCGCAGATAGAACTGTAATTGAGAGAATCACTTACATAGCTGATTATTATAAGATGCTGTTTAAATTTGATAGTGTTACTTATTATATGCCTAAGGTTCGTGGGCAGTTGATTTTATTTGGATTTGGATTTATTGTTAGCATTGCGATGCTTATATTAAAAAAGGCAAAGAATAAAACAATAATTCTGTTAATTGCACTTATGGCTATCAATATCGGTTATATTGTAATAGGTAGATATTCGCAACCATCGATTATATTTATTTTTCCATTCTGTTATTTGATTATATTTATGATGTTACCTAATAATAAAAAGCTGCTATATTTTGCAATAGTGATTGCTTTTATTGGGCTAGTTATTAATACAGGTGTTGAATTGAAGTCGGAAACAAATAGTGAGTATAATGATTATTTAAGCGATATAGAGGAGCATATACCTAAGTCGGCTAAAACACTTGCTAACCTTAATGTTGAATATGCAAAAGATTATAATTGTCTTTATGAGATTCGTAATTTAGCGTTTTTAAATAGTGGTGAATTTGATGATTATATTTTTGATAGAAGTATAGAGTATATTGTATTTGCGCAGGAGATGGAGTTTATATATGAAAATAGACCTGTGTGGAATGTTGTTTATGGCAATATTTATCCTTATTATGATGATATGATTGAGTTTATGGATGATAGATGTGAGCTTATTTATACTGGAAAAAGTGATTATGCTATGCGTATACTTTATTTAGCTGACAAGAGTGATTGGGAATATAGGATATATAAAGTTATAAAATAGATTGAAGAATATTTTGAGGATGATGATATGAAGTTGATGATATTGGGTGGTGGAAGCAATCAAGTTGCACTCATACAAAAAGTAAAAAATATGGGACATACAGTTGTACTTATCGATTATCTTGATGATTGTCCAGGTAGATATTTTTGTGATTTGCATTTAAAAGTTTCCACTTTTGATATAGATGCTGTTTATGATGCGGCTAAAAATCATGGAGTGGATGGGGTTGTAACTGCTGGAACAGATCAGCCTGTTTTGACAGCGGCAATTGTAAGTGAAAGGCTAGGTCTTAGGTTTTATCTTGATAGTGATACGGCACTTAGGGTTACAAACAAAATTCATATGAAAAAGACTTTTGTTGATAACAATATACCATGTGTAAATTACCGTTTAGTGAAATCGGGCTTTGATGCAAAAGAACTGGATGGGTTGAAGTTTCCAGTTGTTATAAAGCCAGTGGATTCTCAAGGGCAAAGAGGAATTTTCTTTCTTGAGAGTATAGATGAAGTGAAAGATAAAATCGACGAAACTCTATCCTTTTCAAAGCAAGATGTGGCTTTAGTTGAAGAGTATTATAAAAACGACGAGATTACTGTCAATGGTATTGTAAGTGACGGTAAATTTGAGATTATATCCATAGTCGATAGAGTAACTATGAGAGATAGAATCGGGGTGTGTATTGGACATAATGCACAGAGTGCGTATGCAAAGAAATATTACGAGCAGATTAAAAATATAACAGCTGATATACTAAAAGCGTTTAATATTTTAGATGGACCGATATATTTTCAATATCTTATCGGTGATGAAGGGATAAAAGTCAATGAGATTGCGATGCGAGTTGGTGGGGCATATGAGGGGACTACGATCCCAATTATCGCTGATATTGATATATTAAAATATGTGATTGATTATGCGTGCGGTAGCGATGGAGATCCGATAGGCGATTTTAAGTATTCAAACATTAAAGACGTATTTTTATCTACGCAATTATTTTATTGCGAGGCTGGAAAAATTGCTGAAATTGATATTAGTGAAGTTAAGAATCTTGATTATTTAGTGGATATATATCTTGAGTATAAAAAGGGTGATGTTATTCACAAGATAGAAAACGCGACAGCTAGAGCTGGGTATTTTATTGCACATGGAAATAGTTTTGACGATATGCTGGATAGCGTCGATAAGGTTTTTGATGGGCTAAAAGTTTTGAATGATGTAGGTGAAAATTTAATTATGAGATATGCAGATTATAGAGATAAATATCTGTTTACGGATGAATACAGATAGAAATAATTTTGAATAGGGGTTATAATAGTTTTTTAACAATTAATAAAAAAGGAGATATGATATGAAAGAAATAATAAGCACAGAAAATGCACCAGCGGCAGTTGGTCCTTATAGTCAAGCAACAAAAATAGGTAATACTCTTTTCTGTTCAGGTCAAATTCCAATTGACCCAGCGACAGGAAAATTTGTATGCGAGGATGTTGAAGGTCAAACTATGCAGGTTTTTAAAAATGCACTTGCTGTTTTAGAGGCTGCTGGATATTGTTTTGACGATGTTGTAAAAGTTACTGTTATGCTTGATGATATAAATGATTTTGCAACGATGAATAAAGTATATTCGCAGCATTTTACGAAAAACTTCCCAGCTCGTTCTGCATTTGAGGTGGCAAATTTGCCATTGGGCGCAAAAGTTGAAATTGAGATGATTGCTGCAAAATAGTTTTTAATTTTATTTTAATAATTTAAGCCTTTAAGTGTTTATTGCGTTTAGGGGCTTTTTTTATATCGACAATTGTCGAAAAATAGGAGAAAATGTTGAAAACAATTGAGTGAAATGCTAAAATATGCATAATATGAGGTGATTTCTATTATTTTCTTTAAAAGGTTTTATAAAAATGCTATTCTTATGATTATATTATTCTACGTTTTGTTTAGCGTAACTTTTGCTTTGGCTAAAAATGATGTTGATTATTTTATAACTGTTGAGGGCAAAGAAGTTGATGGTTTTTCTAAAGATATTCACTCTTATGTTATTGAGTTTGAATATGATAAAAAGAGTTTTGTTATTGAAGCCGAGGTTGATGGTAATGGGTATGCGATAGGTGATCTTGGTCGTAACAGGATAAGCTATGGTCACAATGAATTCACCATTGATATTATTAGCAATGAAATTAAGCAGCAATATACTTTTCATGTTTTAAGAGAGTTTCCTCCTGGGTTTAAAGCGACGGATAAACGGATTGAGGACTTTGATAATTTTAATCATGATAGTAGGGTTGAGATTGTTTTTGATGAATATAAAGCTGATTTTGATACGTATAATCTTATATCCGTGGATGAGGATGTAAATGTTCGTCTGGACTATGATGGAAAGTATCATATAAAAATAGATGCTAAGGATTTTAATGATCGTGCATTTGAAATATTATTGATGCAAAAAGATCAATATATCACTGGCGACAAACAAAGCTTAAAAAAATATTATAGATTAAAAACAAATTTAATAATCGTATCAATTTTGCTTACAATTAGTTGCATATTGCTGACGATATATGCAGTTTGTCAGAAAAGAAAAAACCAGACTAAAATATAAATTTAATCTGGTTTTATAATTATTTAATTGAGTTTTACTATTAGAATAATCCGCTGATTTCTCCATTTTCATCGATATCGATAAGCTCTGCACTTGGAACTTTAGGCAAACCTGGCATCTTCATTATACTACCTGAAAGTGCAACTAAGAATCCAGCACCTGCGGAAAGTGTAATATCTCTTATTGTAAAATCGAAGTCTTTTGGACATCCCAATAGTGTTGGATCATCAGAAAGCGAGTATTGAGTTTTTGCAATACACACTGGAAGGTTATCGTATCCCAATGCTTCTAACTCGGCAATTTTTCTTTTTGCAAGACGATCAAAGATAACAGTTTTTGCACCATAGATCTTTGTTGCGATTTTTTCGATCTTATCAAAAGTTGAATCAGAAAGCTCATACGGGTGAGACATTTTGCTTGGCACATCACAAAGCTTTACAACCTCTTTAGCGAGCTCAACTCCACCAGATGACCCATTTGCCCAAACATCTGATAAAACAACGTTTACGCCTAATTTTTTGCACTCTTCGGTGATTGCATTTATCTCTGCATCAGTATCAGTTGGGAATTTGTTTAAAGCGACTACTGCATTTAATCCATAGACATCTTTAATATTAGAAACGTGCTTTAATAAGTTTGGCAAGCCGTCTATTACTGCTGATACATTTTCTGAATTTAAATCTTGTTTTTTAACATTACCGTTATATTTTAATGCCCTAACCGTTGCAACGATTACAACTGCATCTGGCTTAATATCTGCTTTTCTACACTTGATATCCAAGAATTTTTCAGCACCGAGGTCAGCACCGAAGCCAGCTTCTGTTACAACGTAGTCGGCAAAGTCCATACCCAATTTTGTTGCGATTATTGAATTACAACCATGTGCGATATTGGCAAAAGGTCCACCGTGAATTATAGTTGGAGTTCCTTCGAGTGTTTGCACTAGGTTTGGCTTTATTGCATCTTTTAAAAGTGCGGTCATCGCGCCTTGCGCCTTTAGCATACTAGCAGTAACTGGTTTAGAGTCCATATCATAAGCGACAACGATTTCGCCGAGTCTTTTCTTTAGATCCATAATATCAGTAGCTAGACATAAAACGGCCATTACTTCTGATGCGGCAGTTATATCGAATCCGCATTGTCTTGGGAATCCATTTGGTTTTGTTCCAAGACCGCCGATGATGTTTCTTAGCTGTCTTTCGTTCATGTCGATTGCTCTTCTCCATGAAACTCTTCTCGTATCGATATTTAATTTATTACCTTGATGGATATGATTATCAAGAAGTGCTGAAAGAAGGTTATTAGCTGCACTGATTGCATGGATATCGCCAGTAAAGTGTAGGTTTATATCCTCCATAGGTAAAACTTGTGCATATCCGCCACCTGCTGCTCCGCCTTTGATTCCAAAAACTGGACCTAGAGATGGTTCTCTTATTACGCAAATAGCGTTTTTCTCAATTTTAGATAGAGCATCTGCTAGACCGATTGTTGTTGTTGTTTTTCCTTCACCCGCTGGTGTTGGGTTTATTGCTGTTGTTAAAATAAGCTTTGCCCGTTTTTCACCTGTAAGAGCATCAAGTTTGATTTTAGCTTTATGATTTCCGTATTTTTCTATGTATTCATATTTTACACCAAGCTTTTGTGCTATTTCGTAAATATCCTGTGGCTGAGCAGCTTGTGCAATTTCTATATCTGATTTATAATCCATTACTTCACCTCTAATTTAGTCTTTACGTCAAAGTGAATTATAGCATATTGCGGTGATTTTTTCATGCGTGAATGTAAATTTTGAAATAAAATAAAGTGTAAGTATATGCAAAGCTTAATAAAACATAGTATAATCTAAATGTTGTGAAAATTTTGATATGATTTTAATTATTAGGAGTAAAATTGTGAGTATAAAAAAATATGAAGTTGCATTTTTTGATTTTGATGGAACGATTAGTGCATCTTATGAGGGAATAACAAAAAGTGCAAGATATTCGCTTAATAGTTTTGGGATAAAAGTTGATGATTTATCTGAGCTTGAGTGTTTTGTTGGTCCGCCTTTAGAGGATACATTTTCTAGCGAATATGGTTTTGATGAAAATCAGACAAAACTTGCTGTGGAAAAATTTCGAGAGTATTATATTGAGCATGGAATACTTCAGCAAAATATATATAAGGGAATATTTGAGCTTATTACTGGTTTAAAGAGTTATGGAATAACCCCTGCCATTGCAACATGTAAGCCGACGCATTTGACTAAAATTGCACTTAAAAGGTATGGGATTATAGACTTTTTGAACCCTATTGTTGGAAGCAGACTTGATGGAACTAGAAAATCCAAATTTGATGTTTTGAAAGAGGTTATTTCAAGAGTGGATGGTGTGGAAAAATCGAAAATGGTTATGATTGGCGATAGGGCGGGTGATCTTATGGCGGCAAGTGATCTTGGGATTGATAGTATTGGAGTTTTATATGGATATGGAAGTGAAACTGAACTTAGTGCATGTAAACCGACGCATCTTGTGGATAGTGTTAGTAAACTTGGTGGAATTTTAGAGGTTTAATCAATTAAGATTAAAATATATTTTTAGATTATAGAAGGAAAGTAAAGATGAACAGGATTTTTGACAAAAAGGAATTAGAACTTAGAATTGAAAGATTTAAGAAGAACATGGACAGATTCAGTCCCAACTGGCAGATGTGCATTATTGTAAGCAAGATTAACTTATTTTATTTTACTGGAACAAGGCAAAATGGGATGCTTGTAATTACAAAAGAGGGTAAACCAGTTTTTTGGGTTAAGCGAGTTTATAGCAGAGCGATTGAGGAATCTGATTTTACAAATATTTTTCCGATGAATAGCTTTAAAGATGCAGCTGAGTATTATGATGATATTCCAAAGACCGTATATGTTGAGCGTTCTAAGATGACGCTTGATAGATTGGATTTTATTAAGAAACATTTTAAGTTTGAAAATATTGAAGGGCTTGATAATCAGCTAAACTATTCACGGTCGATAAAGACTGAAAAAGAGCTCAAACTAATGGAGAAATCAGGCAAGATTCACAGCCATATTCTTCAAAAGATCGTGCCTGGACTTTTATATGAAGGAATATCGGAGAAAAACTTTTTTGGAAAGCTTTACTTTGAGGCTTTAAAGGCGGGGTATCAAGGGGTTAGTCGCTTTGGCAACTATGAGTGTGATTGCTTTTTTGGACAAGTAGGATTTGGTGAAAACAGCATGGTTCCCACTTCGTTTGACAGTCCTGGAGGTCAGAAGGGTTTGAGTCCAGCTGTTCCAGCGATTGGTGATGAAAAGAAAATTTTAAAAAGTGGTGATTTGGTTTTTGTGGATTTAGGTGTTGCATACAGTGGATATCATACTGATGCGACTATGACTTATGTTTTTGATGGGAAAATTGATGATAAAGCTGAAAAACTGCATGAAAAGTGCGTATGGATTAGAAATGAAGTAGCTAAAAGGCTAGTTCCAGGTCAGATTCCATCTGAGATTTATCGTGATGTTATTAGTGACTTAGATGATGATTTTAAATCATATTTTATGGGAACAAAAGGCAACCAAGTTGCGTTTTTAGGACATGGTGTTGGGCTGACAGTGGATGAAAGTCCTGTTGTTGCTGATAGATTTGATATGCCATTGGAAGAGAATATGGTTATAGCAATAGAGCCTAAATGTTCAATAACTGGCGTTGGAACTGTTGGGGTAGAGGATACATATATTGTTAAGCACGGTGGTGCTGTGTGTTTAACAGGTAATCATGATGGACTTATAGATGTTTAAACCCTTAATAGCTTAAAAGGGCAGTTAGTTCCTTAGTTAGGTTAATATACTTCTTATTTTTTTCAATATCATGAGGAGTAGGATTTGGGATTCTTGATAGGTCGCTGTTGTGCGTTGCATCAGCGACTTTTACTTTTAGTGCGAGTTCATTTGTTTTTACTCGCTCTATATAATCGGCGTATTTTTCGCCATCTCTTTTTGTAATTGCATTTACAGCATCTATGATTTGGTCGCTAAAACCGATAAGATGCAAATCGTTCAAAGTTAAATCAGTGTCTTCACAAGTGTCATGAAGATAGGCGATTATTTTCAAAATATCAGAATCTAAAAAGCTTGCAACAGTGATTGGATGTTTAATATATTCTTCGCCGTTTTTTTGCTTTTGACCACGGTGGGCGTGCGATGCTAGTTTTAGTGCTAACTCGCGCATATTGCATGATGGTTTATTACCCATAGTTACAAATTCTTTAATATCCATTTTTCACTCCTTACTTTTAATCTGAGTATTTAAAAAAGGCTATGGTATATTGATATACACATAACCTTATGATTATTATTTAATATTTTATTCTACTGTAACAGATTTTGCAAGGTTTCTTGGTTTATCAACATCGCAGCCTTTTTCTACTGACATATAATATGCGAATAATTGCATAGGCACGATTGCTAAAAGTGGAGCTAAGAAGTCTGGACAATCTGGAATATAGATTGCACCATCGACATTCTTTTCGATATCTTTGTTAGATTCAAAAGTAAGTCCGATTGTGAAAGCTCCTCTTGCTGTTACCTCTTTAACATTGCTGATTGTTTTCTCGTATAAATCGCTTTGAGTGCAAGTGGCGATAACTAAAGTTCCCTCTTCGATTAGAGCGATAGTTCCATGTTTTAGCTCACCAGCTGCATATGCTTCTGAGTGAATATATGAGATCTCTTTTAGCTTTAGTGAAGCTTCAAGTGAAATTGCATAGTCTAATCCGCGACCTAAGAAAAATACGCTTGGTTGGTTGAACTGTTTATATGCAACTTTTTGTAAAATGTCTTTTTGCTCAACGATTTTTTGCACTTTATCTGGAATTTCAGTAAGCTGTGAAACATAGTTTTTATAAGTTTCATCGTCCATTTTTCCATTTTTAGATGCAAGCTCTAGACATAGCATATAAAAACTCAATACTTGTGTCATATAAGCTTTTGTTGATGCAACTGCAATTTCTGGTCCTGCATGAGTATATATTACTTTGTCAGCATCCCTTGAAATTGTGCTTCCAAGTACATTTGTTATTGCAACAACTTTTAGACCTTTTCTTTTTCCTTCACGCATTGCAGCTATTGTATCTGCTGTTTCACCAGATTGAGAAACGATAATCATGATATCGTTAGGATGTAATAGTGGGTTAGAATATCTAAACTCTGATGCGATTGCTACTTCTACTGGAATTCTTGCATGACGCTCGATAATATATTTTCCGATCATTCCAGAATGATAAGCAGTTCCGCATGCTACGACATGGATTTTGTTGATATTTTTAACGAAATCTTCGGTTAATTCTAACTCATCTAATTGGATTCTTCCATCAGAGATTCTTGGCATCAATGTGTCTTTGATAGCCTTTGGTTGCTCATGTATTTCTTTTATCATGAAATGTTCATAGCCACCTTTTTCTGCTGCTGAGATATCCCAATCGACTTTAAATATATCTCTTTTTACAGTTTCACCGTATTCGTCAAATATTGTGATGCTGTCCTTTTTTATAATTGCAGACTCGCCATCTGTTAACAAGAATACATTTCTTGTATATTCCAAAATTGCTGGAATATCTGAAGCGATAAAGTTTTCGTTTTCGCCGATGCCCAAGATAAGAGGACTATCTTTTTTAACAGCGATGATTTCATCTGGGTGCTTTGGTGAAATAACTCCAAGAGCATATGATCCTTCAATCATTTTTGTAGCTTCGATTGTAGCATCGTATAAATTGTCTTTGTAATAATATCCAATAAGGTGAACGATAACTTCTGTATCAGTATCAGATGCAAAAACTACCCCTTTTCCTTGTAGCCATTCTTTAATTTTAAGATAGTTTTCGATTATACCATTATGAACAACTGCGATATCGTTATTCCCATTAGTATGTGGATGGGAGTTTAAAAATGACGGTTCGCCATGAGTTGCCCATCTTGTATGACCGATTCCACCATTAGTGTCACTATCCAAACTTTCAACGATTGCATCAAGCTCTGTTAGTCTGCCTTTTGTTTTGATGACAGAAAGTTTATTATTTTTATTGTATGCGATTCCAGCACTATCATAACCTCTATATTCGAGTTTTGATAGTCCAGCAATAAGAACCTCTTTTAAATCTCTATTTCCGATGTATCCAACAATACCACACATAATTATTTCCCCCTAGCAGCGTTTTACTTGCTTTTATCTTCTATTAGTTTTGCTAGAATATAAGCTTTCTTTTCAATATACTTTTGGTCTTTTCCCTCAATCATAACTCTTATAAGAGGCTCAGTTCCTGAAGGTCTGATTAGAACTCTTCCTTTTCCTGAAAACTCTTTTGTAAGATCTTTTATCATAGATTGAACTTCATTGTCAGATAAATATGCATCTTTTTTGTCCTCAGAAACTTTTGCGTTTACAAGAACCTGTGGCAATATGCTTATGCATTTTGCTAGTGAACTTAGTGTTTTATGTTTTCTTCTCATTATTGATAGAAGTTGGATTCCTGATAGAACTCCATCACCAGTTGTATTGAAATCTGAAAAGATTATATGACCAGATTGTTCACCGCCGAAGTTGTAATCACTTTTTATCATTTCTTCTAGAACATATCTATCGCCAACTTTTGTTTGAACAACTTTTATTCCTTCTTTTTTCATGCCAAGCTCTAGACCTAAGTTGCTCATTACTGTTGCGACAATAGTATCATTTTTAAGAAGATCTCTCTCTTTCATATCAAGAGCACAAATTGCCATGATTGTATCGCCATCCACCAAAATTCCATGTTCGTCCACAGCGATAAGTCTATCAGCATCACCATCAAAAGCAAGACCTAAGTCTGCGCCTAATTCTTGAACAAGCGATGATAGTGTTTTTGGGTGGGTTGAACCACAGTTATCGTTGATGTTTGTACCATCTGGTGTGTTATAGTATGGCACAATCTCTGCGCCTAATCTTCTAAATACTGCTGGTGCGATATGTGAAGCTGCACCATGTGCACAATCCAAGATCACTTTTAGACCTGTGAATCTTTGATCTGTTGAATAATGCAAGAAATCTCTATATTCTTCTGATGCATTTCTAATAACAACTTTTTTTCCTATTTTTATACCTGTTGGTAGAGATGACAAATTTGGCTCATCTAGGATTATTTTTTCTATCTTATCTTCCACTTCATCTGGTAGCTTTAGACCTTGTGATGAGAAGAACTTTATTCCGTTATATTCTACGGTGTTGTGTGAAGCAGAGATCATTACGCCTGCATCTGCGCCATAGTTTTTTGTTAGATGTGCAATCGCTGGTGTTGGAATAACTCCTGCTATAAGTGCTTCTGCTCCGACAGAGCATATTCCTGCGATCATTGCAGATTCTAACATATCACCAGATACTCTTGTATCTTTTCCAATCAATATTTTTGCATTATGAACTTCGTTTGTAAGTACGAGTGCTCCTGCTTGCCCCATCTTAAAAGCTAATTCGCAAGTAAGCTTATCGTTGGCAATGCCTCTTACGCCATCTGTTCCAAATAAACGCCCCATTAATATCCTCCAATACATCTTTGTATCATTTATATTTATTTTCATGTAAAATCAATTACATTTTTAGACAAGTGGAATTATACTATACTGTATACCACTTTGCAAACTGGTATAGTCCTTTTTACAGTTTGTTCAAATAATGTTCGACAGATGTGATGCAAATTGCACCATCCGCTGTTGCAGTTACTATCTGTCGAAGTGTTTTTTTTCTTACATCTCCAGCAGCAAAAACGCCAGAGATATTTGTTTGAAGATCATTATCAGTCATAACATAACCATCTTCACTTATTTCGATAAGATCTTTTACAAACTCGCTTTCTGGGAGCACGCCAACAGCTACAAATATTCCATTAACAGGAACGGTTGTTATCTCCTCTGTGTTTTTGTTTTTGACCTGCATCGCCTCTACAAGGTTTTCACCATCAATGTCCACAAGGTTGGAATCCCAAATAACCTCGATATTTTCCTTTTCATCCACTTTGTCCACAAGAAACTGCTTTGCTCTGAATTTATCTCTTCTATGTACAATATAAACTTTGTTAGCTAAGTTTGAAAGGTATAATGCTTCTTCGACAGCAACATCACCGCCACCGATTACTGCAACATCTCTTCCTCTAAAAAAGCTGCCATCACATGTAGCACAATAGGAGACACCTTTTCCTGCTAGTCTAAGCTCTGATTCTAGACCTAATTTTCTAGGAATGGCACCTGTTGCCAATATTATTGTTTTTGTTTCATAGATTTCATTTTCTGTATAGACTTTTTTGATATCGCCAACCATTTCGATTTTTAATATCTCGCTTGACTCGATTTTTGCACCAGCCTCAGTTGCATGGTTTGCCATTTGCATTGCAAATTCTACGCCTGTAATTGTGTTTATTCCAGGATAGTTTTCAACAGTATCAGTTCTTGCTACCTGACCACCTGGATATAGTTTTTCAAATAAAATTGCATTAAAACCAGCTCTTGCTGCATAAATGCCAGCAGTTATCCCAGCAGGTCCTGCGCCTATAATTATTGTATCGTAAATCATTTTAATATATTTCCTCTCTGTTTTTTATATTATATTAATCCTTGTTTTTAAAGGATGATTAGTATAATTATTTATATTTTGTGATTTAAACTTTAAAATCATATCAACAACATAAAAACTACTTAAACTCTATTATAATATAATATTGAAAATTTTGTACAAATATATTGTAAATAAATAAAAAAAAGCAAGCACTTAATATGAATGCTTGCTTATAAATAATATCTTTATTATTGATATACTGCATAATCATCTTCATCGCTTGTAGATGATTGGTCGGAGCTTGATGCATTCAAAGTTTGCTCACCAGTATCTTGTGTGCTTATTATCGATTTGAAAAACTCAGCCTTAGCAGCTTCGATATAAGGGTATAGGAATAGTATACCAATGCCCCATGTTAAACATGCAAGAAAAAACCAACCTATGAAGCTAAAGTATAGACAAAAAAGTTTCCATTTATTGCCCTTCATAAGCTCTTTTGATACGTCTATTGCATCGCTGCCTTTCATATCAGGATTGTCTGCTAGCACGTATGGTGCCATACTATATGAGAAGTATTTAATAATACCAGGAATTATAAATAATAAAGACCAAAGAAAAGTGAATAAATACATAAGTAGTGCCATTAAAAACGAGTTTACAAAACTAGCTTCAAATCCGAAGAAAAGATCTTTTACCTCGGTTTCGATACTTCTTGTGATTTTTAAGAATGAAAAGGCCATTCCCATCATTATTGGACCTGCAACTAACACACCAAATGGAAATGATGCTGAGGTAACAGATATAAGTGCCATCCCTATAAATGCGATTAAAAGTGCTGTTCCATAATTGCCGCGTAGGCTTTCCCACGCTGCTGTTCTTATTTGTTTACTGGACATGATTATTCCTCCATATTAAATAATTATTTCAAACGCTTGCCAAATATCGTTTATACCACGTTGTGATATTTTTGCTTCATCTACGATGTTCTTTTTTGGCAAGACGATCTGATCGAATCCTAATTTTTCTGCTTCGTTGATTCTTCGTGCTGGCATAGATACGCCTCTAACCTCTCCAGTTAGACCAATTTCGCCAACAATTGCTGAGTTTGGTTTACATGGCTTTGAAGTGAAAGAAGAAACTATTGCCGATGCTATTGCTAAGTCTGCTGAAGGATCGATAATTCTTATTCCACCAGCGATGTTTACATATATGTCTTGATTGTATAATTTTAGACCTAGTTTTTTTTCTAAGACAGCAACAATCATGTTTACTCTGTTATAATCTGCTCCAGTTGCAACACGCCTAGGTACAGCTAATGAAGAGGTGGAGACTAATGCTTGAACTTCTATTAATACGGGACGTGTTCCTTCTATTGCTGGATAAACGCAAGCACCAGCAGTTTTTTTATTCATCTCGCCCAGCAATATACCCGATGGGTTTAACACTTCCGACATGCCATGTTGCTTCATTTCAAAGATTCCAATTTCATTTGTTGAACCAAATCTGTTTTTTACTGAACGTAAGATTCTTAATATACCATGCTTTTCGCCTTCAAAATAAAGGACAGTATCTACGATGTGTTCTAAAACACGTGGACCTGCGATTGAACCTTCTTTTGTCACATGACCGATTATAAAGATTGCACATCCAGATTTTTTTGCATATCTTGTTAGTGTTAAACTACATTCTTTTATCTGGCTTACTGATCCTGGCATGCTTGCGTGTTTGGTATCATATATCGTTTGAATGGAATCGATGATTACAAAATCAGGTCTAATTTCTGCGATTGCTCCCATGATTAAATCCATCTCTGTTTCACATACAAGCTTGATGTTTTCTGATTTCACATTTATTCTATCTGCACGCATTTTTATCTGAGATGCAGATTCTTCTGCTGAAATATATAAAACTTTTTTGTTTTCAGTTGAAAGGTTATCCACAACTTTTAAAAATAGTGTGGATTTTCCGATTCCAGGTTCACCACCTACGAGTATAACACTGCTGTGTACAACTCCGCCGCCAAGAACTCGGTCTAGTTCAAAAAAGCCAGAGGAAACCCTTTGGCTTTTTGTTGTAGTTACTTTATTTAGATCTTCGATAATACTCTTATCGAATGCTTTTGAAATTTTAAGGTCTGAAACAGCAAACTCTTCCATTGTGTTCCAAGTATTGCACTCTGGACATTTACCAGACCATTTTGCACTTGAAAAGCCACATGAGGAACAAAGAAACTGTTTTTTTGGCTTAGCCATTATTTCTCCAATCTATTTTTCGAATGGGACGACTGCCATTTTTAGAACATCTCTATCTTTAGTTTTTTCACCGATCATTCCATCAGTGATGTCATACCAAAGAACAGTATCACCAGTTACATTTGCAAGGTATGCTCTTGAGTTCATATTAGAAAGAACGCCTGTGCTTCCATCAGCCCAATAGTATACATATACTTTCTCGTCTTTAGTGTATGCAACGAAGTTATCACCTAGACCAAAATTCATAGCTCCGCTAACAATTTTTACTGGATCGCCGCCCTTAGCAGGATCAAACAGCATTAGGTTTCCGTCGAGTGATCTTTGAGTGTCATAGAATACAATAACGTCTCCGTTTATTTTTGGTTCAAATACATATGAGTTTATAAGATATGGTGTTTGCTCAAAAGCAAGACCTTCTTTTATCTTATAAGATTTTAGTGTAGTGGTATTCAGTTCATCATCCATAGAATCAATCCAAATCATTTCTGTTTCACAGATTGCTGGAGATGAGACTGAGAATGATTCGCTACTATATGCATACTTTCTTAAAATCAAACTTTCTTTTGCTTCTAAGTCATAAAGGTATAATTTATCTGATTTTGCACTTGTTGGAACAATAAACATACAATACTTATCTGAAAGTTGTAGTTTTGGCATTCCGTAGTTATATTCACGAAGTACAAAATTCTCTTTTTTCATGCGGTCGTATCCCATGATTCTTCCGCCACCTTTAATGTTTGTTTCTAGCCATACGATCCAATACTCGTTCATGATAGGCTCAAAAAAGTTTGTTGAGTTAAACATTCGAGGCATAGTTTCTAACGTTTCTTCATTTTGTGATGCTATATCATAAATAAGAATTTTATTTATATAAGAAGGAGCAGTAGCTTCTTTTTGACCAGAAGTATAGATTACCTTACCACTAAAGTAATATGGGTTGCTTATGAACCAATGAGGTATTATAATCTCTGTTTCTAGGTTTGACATGTCAGCTTTTGCATAAGTTGCTGGAGCTGGTGTTGCTGTTGGTATTGGTGTAGCACTAACTTCTGGCTCTGATTTTTCAGCCGCCATGTTTTTAAAATATGGAATAGCACCGAAATAAACACCAGCACCTAGTCCGCCGATTATAACAATAACTACAAATACTTTTATTAGCGGTAAAAACGGAGACGCATGGAATTTTGAAATTCCTCGCCTTCCAGAATAAGCACGCATTTTTAAACTATTACGCATTTTCTTTCTTTTGAAATATCTTTTTATTTTTTGAATTATAGACATATACCCTCCAAGTAAGCTGCAAATTTATATCAATTTATGCTTTATAACAAAATTATCAATGTATTATAACAAATATCGATTATTATTTCTACAAAGCACAACTATTATTAATAATTTGTTTAACCATTTTCCATTTATTAATTGGTTATTATGCATACAGAAGTCGCTTGGACTCCTTCGCATCTTCCAACAAAACCTAAATATTCCGTAGTTGTAGCTTTAATATTTATTCTATCTTTGTTGATATCCAAACAATCTGATAGCTTTTCTCGCATTTGCGGAATGTACTTTGCAACTTTTGGTGTTTGCATAATAAGTGTACTATCAATATTGGAAATTTTATAACCTTTTTCCTTTAGCAGTGAATTGACTCGCTCTAATAAAAGTATACTAGAGATATTTTTGAATGAGTTATCATTGTCTGGAAAGATGTTGCCAATATCGCTAAGACCTGCTGCTCCAAGCAAAGAATCCATTATCGAGTGGATTAATACATCTGCGTCTGAATGACCTAATAAACCTTTTGTATGAGGAATATTTACGCCACCAAGTATAAGCTTTCTGTTTTTGCCAAATGCATGTACGTCTGTGCCATGTCCGATTTTCATCTTTTTCTCCTCAACGGGAAGGTCAGATCTTGTTGTTATTTTGATGTTTTGATAATCGCCGACGACTAGCCTTGCTTCTTCGTTTATTCTCTCAACTAGGATTGATTCATCCGTTCCAATAAAGCCCTCATCTTGAGCTGTTTTATGTGCCTTTAATAAGATCTCTTTTCTAAAACATTGAGGTGTTTGAATATTGACAAGATTATCACGATTAAGTGTTTTATGTAGGTTTTCACCATCGACTTGCTTTATGGTATCGATTGAATAAACACCGACAACACCTGAACCGTAAGTTCTAAGTGACTCAAAACATTTTTCAATAGTATTAACATTTATGAAAGGTCGAGCACTGTCATGTACCATTACATATTCTATATTATCGTTAAGAGCCAAAAGACCGTTATAAACTGAGTCTTGTCTTTCTTTTCCGCCATGAGCGATTGTAGCATCAATACCTAACTCATCAATTATTTCTCTAACGATATCTTCCTCTTCTGGTCTGCATACTAAAACAAACTGACCAATTTTTTCGCTATCGATGAAGGCTTTTAATGAATGATAGAAAATAGGCTTTCCTTCGATATGGATAAAAACTTTATTTTTATCAACATTCATTCTTTTGCCTTTACCACCAGCTACGATTATTGCTGCTACTTTGTTTTTCATAAATATCTCCGAAAATAATTATATAATCTCGTACATTGAAGTGGCGTCATCTTTTCTTACTGTTTCTTTAACAAGTAATACTTTAACTTTTAATACTTTTTCACCAAAACGTATTTCTATTTCATCACCTACTGCGATTTGTTTTCCTGATTTAGCGATATTTCCATTTACTGAAACTCTTTTTTTATCACAAGCCTCTGCGGCCATAGATCTTCTCTTTATAATTCTTGTAACTTTTAAATACTTATCTAATCTCAATGATTGTTTCCTCCGATAATTTAATTGCGCAATTATTATAACATAAAGATGGGATAAAATAAAAAAGATGAGCGTAAAACTCGCTCATCTTAATAAATTGTTTTTATTTGTTTATTAAATATGTCTTTATTTTATGATTCTTGCAAAGATCATTCTTCCTGCGGATGTTTGTAGTACACTAGTTACCATTACGGATAGAGTATTACCAACTTCGCTTTTGCCATCTTCTATTACGATCATAGTTCCATCGTCTAAATATGCGATACCTTGAGTGTGTTCTTTGCCTTGTTTTATTATTGTAACTTCCATCTTTTCACCAGGTAATGCGATTGGTTTTACAGCATTAGCTAAATCGTTGATGTTTATGACTTCTACGCCTTGTACTTTTGCAACTTTGTTAAGGTTAAAATCATTAGTTGCTATTTTACCGTTTATCTCAGTAGCTAGTTTTAGAAGTTTTGAATCCACTTCGATTGTGTTTGCATAATCAACATGTTTTATTTTTACTGGAACATCCAAATCCTTTTGGATCATGTTTAAAACATCCAAACCTCTGCGGCCTCTACTTCGCTTTAAGTCATCAGCAGAATCTGCTATATGACGAAGTTCTACAAGAACAAATTCTGGAATGATTAAAGTTGCATCGATAATGCCGGTTTTGCATATATCGTATATTCTTCCATCGATTATTACGCTAGTATCTAAAATCATCGGTTTTAGCTGGTGTGAATCTGTCTTTGCTGTGTGATCTTTTTTGAAAAAACCTTGTAGACTTATTTCATTTTTTCTTTTCATTACTATGTTTATACCCAAAATTGAACACATGAAATAGATTATAACGTTGACTGTTATCCTTATTATTGCTGAAGGGATGTTATTTACCAATCCTGAAAGCAAAAATGAGATTACTAGACCGATTATTAGACCGACTATTGCTGATGATATTTCGCTTAATGATAATGCAGATAGCTTACTATCTATATTTGTGATTTGTTTTCTTGCTTGGTTTATTACGATTGGACAAATGATATAAAAAATAATTCCGAATACAATTGAAACAGTGATGAAAATTAGTAATGAAACCCATTCTGGTATGTTTTCTAGATAAATATTCATAGATTCTAGAGTGTTAAATAAACCTGCACAAAGACCAAAACCTGCAAAGAATCCAGCGACTGTGAAAGCTAGTCTTGCGAATTTTTTTGCCATAATGTTATCCTTTCTTTGAACTATATTGAATAGTACAAGTATTAAAAATAAGAGCGAGAAACTTCCTCGCCCCATTCATTTACTAATTAAATTTTACTCAACCATTTTATTCTTGTGTAACTTCTGGGACTACTATTGACTCTGTAATAGTCTTTTCTACACTTGATGGTTTTTTTTCTGATACCACTGAAAGTTCAGATACTAAGATTTGCATAGCTGTTATTAGCATCTTTTTTTCACCAGATGAAAGACCTTTTCTTTTATCTCTGAGTACTAGTGATTTTACTACTTCTGCAGTTGCAAACACATCACCAGTTTTTATTTTTTCCATGTTTTCACGATATCTTCTATTCCAATTTGTTGAATCATCAGATTCAATATCGTTTGTAAAACTCTTCATTATTGTTTCGCAATCTTCTAAAGATATAACACTTCTCAAGCCAGATTTTTCTACATTGTCGACAGGAACCATAACTTTCATTCCATCTACATCAAATCTTAGTACATAATAACTTCTAGTTTGCTCTAAAATGTGTCTTTCTTCAATCTTATCGATTACACCTGCACCGTGCATTGGATAGACTACTTTGTCACCAACATTATACATAAATTCGCCTCTTTTCTCTTATATATCATGATAAAGCAATAGAGGTGATTTGTCAATCTAATCGAGCAATATAGGGTTAAATCCTCATTATTGTCTAAAATAAACAAAATTATCTTTAATATGGTATTTGGTTTGTGAATAATATATTATTTATTCACAAAAAGTCGGCTACAATAAGTAGACGAGCAAAGTATAACATGTTATTATAGTAACGCTAATATCGATAATTATGCCTTGAATAGATATTATTATTATTTATTCAGCAGGTGAATGATTGCGATGTTGAGTTTTTTAAATTTATATTTTGTTAAATTTGAATGATTACTTATTAAAAAAATTGGAAGGTGTTTATAGTATATGGGAAGATTAACTACTGTCATATTGGCTGCTGGTCAAGGAACGAGAATGAAGTCAGATATTCCAAAGCCGTTACATGAAGCGGCAGGAAAACCACTATGTGAGTGGGCAATGGTTGCGGCAAATGATTTAAGCGATGAAAAACCAGTACTGGTTATTGGAAATGGTCAAGAAATGGTTAAAAGCTATTTTGGCGATGAAGTAAGATATGCTTTGCAAGCTGAAAGAAAAGGAACAGGGCATGCTGCTTTGATGGCTGAGGAATATTTTGCTGGTAGTGATGGTTATGTGATGATTATTGCTGGAGATATGCCGTTACTTACAAAAGAAACTTTGAAGAAAGTCTATGATGAAGCTACAAAAGAGGGTGTTTCAGGTTCACTTCTTTGTGCAAAAGTTGATGATCCAAAGGGTTACGGTAGACTTATTACAAACTATGAGGGTTTTGCATCTCATATTGTTGAAGAAAAAGATGCTAGTGTTGATGAGAAGAAGATTAACAAGGTTAATGCATCTGTTTACTGTATAAAAGCGGATATTCTTATGGATTGTTTGCACAATCTAAAAACTGATAATGCTCAAAGTGAATATTACTTGACTGATATTATCAGCATGATGAGCAATCAGGGTCTTAATGTTGTTCCTGTTATTACTACTGCTGAAGAGTGTATTGGTGTTAATGATAGACTTCAATTATATGATGTATCAAAAGTGTTGTATGAAAGAAGAAGAAGACAGCTTATGAAAGGCGGTGTTACTTTGGTTGATCCAGAGAGCACATATGTATCTTATGATGCTGTTGTTGAAAATGATGTTGTGATTTATCCTAATGTTACGATTGAAGGTAATACTGTTATCAAAAAAGGATGTACTTTATATCCTAATAGTAGAATTAGTAATAGCGTTATCGGTGAGAGAACGTCTGTTGAAAACTCAGTTGTGTTGGATAGTGAAGTTGGAAATGATAGTAGTGTTGGACCGTTTGCGTATCTTCGTCCAGGATCAAAAATCGGAAATGGATGTCGCATTGGTGACTTTGTTGAAGTTAAAAATTCTGTGATTAAAGATGGTGCAAAAGTATCTCATTTATCTTATGTTGGAGATGGTGAGATTGGTGAAAAGACAAACATCGGATGTGGTGTTGTGTTTGTTAACTACAATGGTAAGGATAAATCTAAAACAATAGTAGGCGAAAATTGCTTTATTGGATGTAATACTAATTTGATATCACCAGTTAATGTTGGTGATGGAGCATACGTTGCTGCTGGATCTACTGTTACAGATGATATTCCAGCTGACAGCCTTTGTATTGCAAGATCAAGGCAAGTTGTCAAAGAGGGTTGGAAGAAATATCGTAAATAGTATGTTTGTAATCACTTAAATAGTGATTATTTGAATATTTATAATTTTATAATTTTTATATGGGGAAAGGTACACGATGATTAATAGAAGAACAGAGATGAAAATTTTTAGCGGTAATGCTAGCAAAGAGTTGGCTGCAAGTATCGCTGAAAAACTGTTGATACCACTTGGAAAGTCGGAGGTTGTTAAGTTTTCTGATGGCGAGATTGGGGTATCGATTAAAGAAACAGTTAGGGGGAGCGATGTTTTTCTAGTTCAATCCACAAGTTATCCTTGTAATGATAACCTTATGGAGTTGCTTATCATGATCGATGCTTTTAAAAGAGCATCAGCAGGTAGAATTACAGCAGTTATGCCTTATTATGGGTATGCTCGGCAAGATAGAAAAGTTCAAGCTAGAGATCCTATTACGGCAAAGTTGGTTGCTGATATTATTACAACGGCTGGTGCTGATAGAGTGCTTACAATGGACTTGCACGCTGCGCAAATTCAAGGTTTTTTCAATATTCCAGTTGATCACTTGTTGGGTATTCCAGTTTTAGCTGGATATTATAAGAAAAAGGAATTTGATAAGGAAAAAACAATTGTTGTATCTCCAGACTTAGGTAGTGTTAATAGAACAAGAAACTTTGCAAATAAGCTTGATTTACCACTTGGAATTATCGATAAAAGAAGACCGAAAGCTAACAAAGCTGAAGTTATGAACGTTATCGGTGATGTTGATGGAAAGACTGTAATCATGCTAGATGATATGGTTGATACTGCTGGAACGATAGTTGGAGCTGCTAATGCACTTGAAAAACTTGGGGCTACTGCGATATATGTTTGTGCAACGCATCCAGTACTTTCTGGAAAGGCTACTGAGAAAATAAAGAATTCAGCGATTACAGAGTTTGTATTTACTGATACTATTCCAATAGAAGAGGAAAAAATGGCGGATAACATTAAGGTGTTGTCAGTTGCTAATATTTTTGCTTCTGCAATTGAAAGGATATATGAAGATCAACCTGTTAGCACGTTGTTCGACTAAAATGTTATGGTAAGAGATACAGTATTTTTTGATTTAGATGGAACACTACTGCCACTTGATATGGATGCATATGTGGCTGGCTTTATGGAACTTTTAACTGAAGCTGATATGGATTCTCTGTCCGATAAAATATCCCAAACTGATGTTTTGAATAAATCATTTGGGTTTATGATGAGTGATACGCATGAAGATATGACCAATGAAGAGGCATATCTTTTTGCTTTTGAAAAAGGGACAGGAGTAAGTAAGTCCAAAACAAAGGCGTTTTTTGATGATTTTTATGAGAATCACTTTGACAAGCTGCGTCATACATCTAGACATGAGCCGATATCAAAGCAGGTAGTAGATATTGTTAAGAAAAAGGGATATGATGTTGTTTTGGCAACTAACCCTGTTTTTGCAAAAACTGCGACTTATCAAAGGCTTGAATGGGCAGGGATTGATAAAGATGATTTTTCTTATATATCGACTTTTGACAATTCGTGTTTTTGTAAGCCTAGTTTAAAATATTATCAAGAGATATTGAGTAAACTTGGCAAGCGGGCGAATAGTTGTTATATGGTTGGAAACAATGTTGATGAGGATCTTTGTAGTACAAAACTTGGTTTTGAAGCGTTTTTATTGACGGATTATTTGATTGGGAATTTAAGTGAGGCACCAGAATGCGAAAAAGGAAATTATTCGGATTTATTGGATTGGGCAAAAAGTCTGCCAGAGATTTAAAGGCAGATTTCTATATATTTGGACTTGGAAACATGGGCAAGAAATACGCAGGGACTAGGCATAATGTCGGGTTTGATGTTGTAGACACGATTGCTCATGATTTTGGTGTTGATTTTTTAAGCAGTGCATGCAAAGGGATTTATACAAAAATATCTCATGGTGATAAGACGATTATGCTTATAAAGCCGCAAACCTATATGAATAACTCTGGCGAGTGCGTAAAGGCTTTTATGTCTAAAGCCAAGATTGATTTAGATAAGATTGTTGTAATATATGATGATATTGATATAAACAAGTCTGCAATTCGAATTAAAAGCGGTGGAAGTGCAGGAACGCACAATGGGCTTAGGTCTATTATATATCACCTTGAAAGAGATGATTTTAAACGCATACGTGTTGGGATTGGAAGACCCAAGAATAAACAAGATCTTGTTGAGTATGTTATCGGTCGTTATGATAAATCTGAGTATGAAGTGATGTATGATTGTTATAATAATGTAGCAAAAGCGGCACTTGAAATCTGTGAGAATGGTATTAATTCAGCGCAGGCTAAATATAATTTTAAAGGGATAAAATAGATATTGGTAATATTTAAAAAGGATATTCTGTTATGTATCAGATAATAAAAAACAATATTGAAGCTGATAAGAATTTTAATCAGTTAGGATTGGAAATTAAGAATAAGGATTTTTCAGTTTTTGGGGTTGCGGATAGCGTTAAACCCTTTTTTTTGGATAGTCTAAATAAAAAGCTGGATGTTCCAGTTGTTTTTGTATGTAAAAATTCCAAGCAGGCGAAGGTGTATTATGAGCAAGCAAATGTTGAAGATGCATGTTATTTTCCTGTAAAAGAGATGGAGTTTCAGCGGTTTGATGCTAAAAGCCGAGAGGAAGAGAATGTTAGAGTAAGTACACTAAAAAATATTATCAATGAAAAGGCATCTGTTATTTATACGAGTTTTGATGCTTTGCTTTCTAAACTTACGCCAGTTGATGTATTTACAAGTAAGATCATAGATATTAAAAAAGGTGAGTCTTATAATATAGATGAAATTTATAAAAAATGTGTAAGGCTTGGGTATATGCCAGAATCACTCGTTGAGGGTGAGGGTAGTATCGCTAAGCGTGGAAGTATATTGGATATTTATATTCCATCTGAATATGCATATCGAATTGATTTTTTTGGTGATGAAGTTGAGAGTATTCGTGCTTTTGATCCTGTAACGCAAAAGAGTTCACCTGATAAAATGTTTGATAGTATTGTTGTTTCATGTGCGACGGAGTTTGTTTTTGAAGAAGCATTTGTAAAAAAAGCGGTCAAGAATCTTGAAAAAGAGCTGGTAGAAAACCATGATAGCGGCTTGGATATCGATTTGGCACTTTTGAAAGAGGGCAAGAGTTTTGAGGGAATAGATAAATATTTATTCGCTTTTTATAAAGGAAGTAGTCTTTTTGAATATACTAATGATTGTCTGGTTGTATTCGATCAATTTGATATTGCAATGCAGGAAGCCGAAGCTTTCTTTGAAGAGTTTACACATGATTTTTTGGAGTTTAGTAAAGATGGAAAAGCTGTTAAGTCTCAAGCGAAAAATCTATTTTCTATTGAACAAGTAACATCAAAAGCTAAAAGTAAAATGAACTTTGAGTTTGCAACTATAAAATCTAGCGGTGAGTATAAGAAGAGCAGTGAGCTGGTATTTGAGTTTAAAATGCCGAACTCATATCGAGGTAACTTGCAACTGCTTACAAATGATACTAAGACTCGTATTGATAGTGGTCATCAAGTTTGCTTTTATACTGGTGAGCCGAAAAATGCGAGGATATTGCACAAGTTTTTTGAACATCATGGTGTTAACATTCCTATCGGAGATGAAGTTAAAGGTGATGAAAATGTAATTTTACCTTTTGGACTTTCCGAGGGTGTTCAGATTGATAAATGCTTGATTCTGGGTGAGAGCAATATATTTGGGTTTATTAAACAGAAAAAACAGAGTCAGAAGACCGATAGCTTGCTTGACTTTTTTACAGACCTTGAGCAAGGTGATATTGTTGTTCATGAACTGCATGGTAGAGGTAGATATATTGGACTTAAAACCATGGAAGTTCAAGGCAAACGTAGAGATTATATCCACTTAGAATACAAAGGTGGGGATAAGCTATACATCCCAACTGAGCAGATTGATAGGGTTCAAAAGTATATTGGTGGAGAAGCTAATCTTTCTAAACTAGGCGGAAAAGAGTGGGATGCGGCTAAGGCCAAAGTTTCAAAGTCGATAAAAAAATTAGCGTTTGATTTGGTGAAAGTTTATTCGGAGAGGACAATCAATAAGGGGTTTGTGTTTTCGGCTGATAATGGATGGCAAGAGGAGTTTGAAACCAACTTTCCTTTTAGAGAGACCGATGGTCAGATAAAATGTATTGCAGAGATTAAATCTGATATGGAAAGCAAAAAAGTTATGGATAGGCTACTTCTCGGTGATGTTGGGTTTGGAAAGACAGAAGTTGCTATGCGTGCATGCTTTAAGGCTGTATTGGATCAAAAGCAGGTTGCTGTTTTAGCACCGACTACACTTTTAGCACGTCAACACTATGAAAACTTCGTTGAGCGATTTGAGGGTTTTGCGGTTAAGATATGTCAGCTTTCCAGATTTGTGCCTGAAACAAAAAAGAAGAAGAATTTGCGTGCAATGATTGAAGGTAACGTTGATATTGTTATCGGAACGCATGCACTGCTTAGTGATAGAGTAAAGTTTAAAGATTTAGGTCTTTTAATAGTAGATGAAGAACAGCGGTTTGGTGTTGGTCATAAAGAGAAAATTAAGAATATGAAAAAGAATGTGGATGTACTTACGCTGTCTGCAACGCCTATTCCAAGAACACTTGAAATGTCGCTTATTGGTGTACGTGATATGTCTATGCTTAAAACTCCTCCAATGCAAAGGAAGAAGATTAAGACTTATGTATTGGAGTATTCTAAAAAGATAATGTCACGTGCTATTTCGCGGGAAATGGAGCGAGAGGGACAGTGTTATGTTGTGTGTAGGCAGATTAAGCAGATTGATTATCTATTGAATGAGATAAATAAATGTTCGCCAGAGGCTAGGGTTACTTATATCCACGGTCAGCTTGGTGAGCGAGAGATTGAAAGCAAGATGACTGATTTTGTTCATAAGAAGTATGATGTTTTGGTTGCGACCACGATTATTGAGTCTGGATTGGATATTCCAAACTGCAACACCTTGGTTGTTTATGAGGCGGATAAATATGGTCTTTCTCAGCTGTATCAGATAAAAGGTCGTATTGGCAGGTCTGACAAAAAGGCAGTTTGTTATCTTACTTATTTAAAAGGTGATTATATCAGTTCTGATGCAAGGAAACGTTTGGATGCTATAAATCAAAATACTGAATTCGGTGCGGGATTTAAGATTGCTATGAAGGATCTTGAGATACGTGGTGCTGGAAATCTGCTTGGACCTGAGCAGAGTGGGCACATGGATAAAATCGGATATGATATGTATTGTAAGCTTATGAAAAAGGCGGTATCGCAAGTGAAAGGCGAGCTTTCTCAGGAGTACCCTGAGTGTAGCGTTGAGCTTGGTATTGATTCTTATATTCCGCCTAGTTATATTGATGATGAAGTTGTTAAGATTGAGGCATATAAGATGATAAGTGCTGTTAAAAATACAGCTCAGGCTAAAGAGATTCAAGATGAACTGAAAGATAGATTTGGACCTATTCCGCTAGAGGTTAAAAATCTTATCACTATTTCGCTGATAAAAGCTTTTGCAGAAATCTCTGGACTTGCATTGGTTTCGAAAATGGGTGATAGTTTTAAACTTAAATATGCGGTTGAAACTAGGGTAGATTTTAATAAACTTATGGGCATACTAGATACATATAGGCGTGATGTTAAATTGAATGCAACGCAACCACCGACTATTACGTTTATGCCTAAAAAGAGTGCTGTTAAAGAATTGTTTACATTATTAAATCGGATTTCTCGTTGCACTATGTAGTTAGATGAAGTATAATAAGCCTTGAATTTTTAAAACCATTAATATGGTATTTTGAATATGAAAAATTCTTGTTGAAAGGACAATATAGAAGAAATGAAAAAAATATTAAAAATTGTTTTAGTAGCTACATTGTTATTTACTATGGTAACTATGACTGCTTGTGCTAATGATGACGCTGGTTTTTCACTAGTAAGCGTTGATGAAGAAAAAGCAAATGAGCAAGTTGTAGCAACTGTTGATGGAACTGATATCACAAAAGGCGAGGTTATCAATTATTTAAGGAAGGCTGCTGTTTTAAACGGAGCACCTGCTGATTATTATTTTGGCGAAGAGATGGCGGACCAAATTGAAGATATCAAACTTGAAGTTTTGAATATATTGATAGAAGAAGTTACAATGAAAGATAAAGCTGCTGAGTTTGGATTAGACCAATTTACAGCTGAAGAGCTTGAGAGTTTTAAAGCTGATGCAGATATGTTTATTAATAGCATTGAAAGCAGCATAGAAATGCAAGTTGTTGAAGAGTTTACAGCTTTAGAGCTTGAAGTTGAAGGTGCAGAGTTTGATGCTGAAATCCAAAGAAGAATGGACGAATGGTACGATGCTTTTGGCGGTGGAAAAGATGATATTATTGAATCTTTTAAAATCGAAGAAATAAGCAATAGAATTCAAGAGTATGTATTTAAAGATATCGATATTTCTGAAGAGGAAATTAAAGCTTTTTATGATGTATCATTGTTACAACAAGAGGAAGCTTTGAAAGAATCTCCAGAAATGATTTCATATTATGAGCAAATGGGCGCAGTTATGGTGTTTAGAACACAAGATATATTTAATGTTCGTCATATACTAATAAGTTTTGATGAGGCTGATTCTCAGCTTGTAAATGATGCAAATGCACAACTTATGACATGTGAAACTCCTGAAGAGGAAGAAGCTGTAAAAGCAATGCTTGCTCCTGCATATAAAACTATTGAGCCTACAATCTTAGAAGTTCAAGCGAAGATAGCTGAAGGTGCTGATTTTGGTGAGTTAGTTGTTGAGTATGGACAAGATCCTGGTATGGCATCTAACCCTGAAGGTTATCCTGTAATCGAAGGTGAAGGAAAATATGTTACTGAGTTTGAAGCTGCTGCGATTGCACTTACTACTCCTGGACAAATATCTGAGCCTGTAAAAACTACATTTGGAGTTCATATCTTAGAACTTGTAAGTATCGATAAAGCTGGTGCGATTGATTATGAAGATATTAAAGAAACTATGAGATTGCAACTTTTAAATGATGCAAAAGCACAAGCATGGCAAGAGTCTTATCAGTTATGGATCGATTCTACTGATAGAGTTGAATATATTAACCGTTTAAAAGACTAGATCTAAATTTTATATTAGCAATAAATTATATTAAAAAACTGCCCGTTATATCAATGGGCAGTTTTTATGATTTTATAAGATTATTGTAAAAACCAATAATTATACTTAAAATTTAGATGTTTTAAAAATAAATTGAAAATATCAAAAACAAAGGTTGACAGGATAAGGGAATTTATATATACTTCTATGTTGTACTGCAATCATAAACTAGGCGTTATGTCGCTAAAATATGAACGTAGATTTGTCTATAAAAATGATGTTTTTTGGGTAAATATGAAGTAAAGAATTAATATAAGACGATTTTAACGTAAAAAGTACAAAAAAACAAGTAGTTTGTATAGAATGTTTTTGTTTGGTAATAAATTCATAATAATGCGTCAAATCATTGTTAAAATTATTTATCAAACTGTAATAAATTTCAATAAATTAATTGAGGAGTGATATATCATATGGTGCATGAGATCTGGAACGGCAAAACTAGAAGGATGAGTTTTTCGTCCATCGAAGAAGTTTTGCAGATGCCAAACTTGATTGAGGTTCAAAAGAATTCTTATAAGAAGTTTTTAGAAAAAGGTTTAAAAGAGGTTTTGTACGATATTTCTCCTATTACGGATTATTCTGAAAATCTAATTTTAGAGTTTGCTGACTATTATATAGATGGTAATCCTAAATACGATGTTGAAGAGTGTAAAGAAAGAGATGTTAACTATGCTGCAACGTTAAAAGTTGCGGTGCGTCTTATCAATAAAGAAACTGGTGAGATGAAAGAACAAGAAGTTTTCATGGGTGATTTCCCATTGATGACTGAAAAAGGTACATTTGTTATTAACGGAGCTGAAAGAGTTATTGTTAGTCAGCTTGTTAGATCACCAGGTGTATATTATAACCAATCATTTGATAGAACAGGTAAAGAGCTGTTCTCTGCTACTGTTATCCCAAATAGGGGTGCGTGGTTAGAGTATGAAACAGATTCTAACGATTGTTATTTTGTTCGTGTTGATAGAACAAGAAAACTTCCTGTTACCGTTTTAATGAGAGCGTTGGGTTTTGGTACAAACCAAGAGATTGTTGATCTATTTGGTGAAAACAGTTATCTTGAAGCTACATTTAAAAAAGATGTTAATACAAAGACAAGAGAAGAAGGATTAATCGATTTATACAAGAGATTAAGACCTGGTGAGCCGCCAACAGTTGAGTCGGCTACTATGCTTGTATCTTCATTGTTCTTTGATCCTAAAAGATATGATTTAGCTAGAGTTGGAAGATATAAATTTAACACTAAGCTTTCTGTTGCAAACAGAATCGTTGGACAGGTGAGTGCAAAAACAATTGTTAATCCTGAAACTGGTGAGATTCTTGTTGAAGAAAATGAGACAATTTCTAAGCAAGTTGCTAAAGAGATTGAGCTTGCTGGTATCAACTCTGTTGATTTACTGTTTGGTGAAGATATAGCTAGAGTTATTGGTAATAACTTCGTTGATCCTGCGGCTTTCCTTGATTTTGATCTTGAAGAGGTTGGAATAAATGAAAACGTTCATTATCCTACTTTGATGGAAATTATCAAAGAGTGCGGTGATGATAAAGAGAAACTAAAAGATCAAGTTAAACGTAATGTTAGCTTGTTAGTTCCTAAAAACATCACAGTTGATGATATCGTAGCTTCTATGAGTTATCATATGGGTCTAAGATATGGAATCGGGCATACTGATGATATTGACCACTTGGGTAACAGAAGATTGCGTAGTGTTGGTGAACTATTGCAAAACCAATTAAGAGTTGGTCTTTCAAGACTTGAGAGAGTTATTAAAGAGAGAATGTCAATTCAAGATATGGATTTAGCGACACCATCTAATCTTATAAATATTAGACCTGTTACGGCTGCGATTAAAGAGTTCTTCGGATCTTCACAGCTTTCACAGTTTATGGACCAAACAAATCCTTTGGCAGAGCTTACTCATAAGAGAAGACTTTCAGCTTTGGGACCTGGTGGATTGAACAGAGAACGTGCATCATTCGATGTTCGTGACGTTCATCACTCTCACTATGGAAGAATGTGTCCTATTGAAACTCCTGAGGGTCCAAACATTGGACTTATCGGATCACTAGCTACATATGCTAGGGTTAATAAATATGGATTTATCGAGTCACCTTATAGAAAAATCAATAAGGAAAAAGGACTTGTTACAGATGATATTGTTTATTTGACAGCGGGTGAGGAAGATCACTTTGTTGTTGCACAGGCGAATGAGCCATTAAACAAAGACAAAAGCTTTGTTCACGAACGCATTATGTGTCGTAACCGTGAGCATATCGTTGAGTTTGCTGCGACTGATATTGACCTTATGGATATATCACCAAAGCAGGTTGTTTCTGTTGCGACAGCTATGATTCCTTTCTTGGAAAATGATGATGCTAATAGAGCCTTGATGGGATCTAACATGCAACGTCAGGCTGTGCCATTACTTATTCCAGATTCACCAATCGTTGCGACTGGTATGGAATATAAGGCTGCTAAAGATAGTGGAGTTGTTGTACTTGCAAAAGAAGATGGATATATCAAAAAAGTTTCTGCAACACATATTACTGTTGCTGGTGATAGTGGTAAAGAGTATGAGCACAAGCTTATAAAATTTGCTCGATCTAACCAAGGAACATGTTTTACTCAAAAACCTATTGTTAAGCAAGGTGAGAGAGTTAAAGAAGAAGATATAATCGCTGATGGTCCATCAACAGATAATGGTGAATTAGCACTTGGTAGAAATATCCTTATCGGGTTTATGACTTGGGAAGGTTATAACTATGAGGATGCGATTCTACTAAATGAACGTATGGTTAAAGACGATGTATTTACATCTATACATATTGAAGAATTTGAGTCAGAAGCTAGAGATACTAAGCTTGGGCCTGAAGAGATTACACGTGAAGTTCCAAATGTTAGTGAAGATTCGCTTTCTAATTTGGATGAACATGGTGTTATTAGAATCGGTGCTGAAGTTAAAGCTGGTGATATCTTGGTTGGTAAAGTTACACCTAAGGGTGAAACTGAGCTTACTGCTGAAGAGAGATTGCTAAGAGCTATCTTTGGTGAAAAAGCTAGAGAAGTTAGAGATACCTCACTGAAAGTTCCACATGGTGAAGGTGGTATCGTTGTTGATATCAAAGAGTTTACAAGAGCTAATAAAGATGAACTACCTGCTGGTGTTAATAGACTTGTTAGAGTTTATATGGCACAAAAGAGGAAGATTCAAGTTGGAGATAAAATGGCTGGGCGTCATGGTAATAAGGGTGTTATATCCCGCATTATGCCTCAAGAAGATATGCCTTTCTTGCCAGATGGTACTCCGCTAGATATCGTACTTAATCCACTAGGTGTTCCGTCTCGTATGAACATTGGACAGGTATTGGAAGTTCACTTAGGTTATGCCGCAAAGCAATATGGTTGGAAGATTGCAACACCAGTTTTTGATGGTGCAACTGAAGATGATATTGAATATCACTTTAAAGATTTGGGACTTAATCCTGATGGTAAAATGCAACTTTATGATGGCAGAAGTGGTGAGCCATTTGAAAATAGAGTTACAGTTGGATACATGTATATCTTGAAACTTCATCACTTGGTTGATGATAAGATGCATGCACGTTCAACTGGACCTTACTCACTAGTAACACAGCAACCATTGGGTGGTAAAGCTCAATTTGGTGGACAGAGATTTGGTGAGATGGAGGTTTGGGCACTTGAAGCTTATGGTGCTGCAAACACACTACAAGAGATTTTAACTGTTAAGTCTGATGATGTTGTTGGTCGTGTTAAGGCATACGAAGCGATTGTTAAGGGTGAAAACATTCCGCAACCAGGAATACCAGAATCCTTCAAAGTTCTTATCAAAGAATTCCAATCACTTTCATTGGATGTTAAGATGCTTACTGATAATAATGAGCATATCTCACTTACTGATGAAGAGGACGAAATGGATTTGGATATCGGTTTAGATTTAGGCAATGAAGAAGAGGAAGAGTTTAAAGAAACCAGAACGGTTAGAGTTGTTGAAGAAGGAAAAGACAGCGATAACGGTGACGTTGACTTGGATGATTTTGCTAATATTACATTTGAAGAACTTGATATGGATATTGATGAAATCGACAAAGGTAGCGATGACTTTTTAAAGTCTGCAAAAGAAATTAACAGTCAAGATGAATTATAAAATTTAAATATAATACACGAAGGGAGACTATTCACTTGTTTGAGCTGAATAATTTTGATTCCATTCAAATAGGCCTTGCTTCTGGTGAAAAAATCAGAGGATGGTCTAGAGGAGAAGTAAAGAAACCAGAAACAATCAATTACAGGACTTTAAAGCCAGAAAAAGACGGACTTTTCTGTGAGCGTATCTTTGGACCTTCCAAGGACTGGGAGTGTCATTGTGGTCGCTATAAACGTATTCGATACAAGGGTATCGTTTGTGAAAAATGTGGTGTTGAGGTAACAAGAGCTAAGGTGCGTCGTGACCGTATGGCACACATTGAATTAGCTGCACCTGTATCACATATTTGGTACTTTAAAGGCATACCGTCTCGTATGGGGCTATTGCTTGACATGTCACCAAGAGCATTGGAAAAAGTATTATATTTTGCTTCTTTTATAGTTACTGATCCTAAAGACTCTGGGCTTGACTATAAGCAACTTTTAACAGATAAAGAACACCGTGATCTTGAAGATAGACTTGGTGAGGACGCGTTTGATGCTGGAATGGGTGCTGAATCTGTTAAGATTTTACTGCAACAAATAGATCTTGATAATGAAGCTGTTATCTTGAAATCTGATATAAAGACAACAACTGGTCAAAAGCGTATTCGTGCGGTTAAAAGATTGGAAGTTGTTGAAGCGTTTAGAAACTCTGAAAATAGACCTGAAGATATCATCTTGGATGTTGTGCCAGTTATTCCACCAGAGCTTAGACCTATGGTTCAGCTTGATGGAGGAAGATTTGCTACATCTGACTTAAATGATCTATATAGAAGAGTTATAAACAGAAACAACAGACTTAATAGACTACTTCAACTGCGTGCGCCAGATATTATCGTTAGAAACGAAAAGCGTATGCTTCAAGAAGCTGTTGATGCACTAATCGATAATGGTAGAAGAGGAAGACCTGTTACTGGTCCTGGAAACAGACCACTTAGATCTTTATCTGATATGCTTCGTGGTAAGCAAGGAAGATTCAGACAGAACTTGCTTGGAAAACGTGTTGACTACTCTGGTCGTTCAGTTATTGTTGTTGGACCTGATTTAGAGATGTATCAATGTGGTATACCTAAAAACATGGCTCTTGAGCTATTCAAGCCTTTTGTTATACACAAGCTTGTTAGTGATGGACCTGCGCATAATATTAAATCTGCAAAGCGTATGACAGAAAAAGTTACTCCAGAAGTTTGGGACGTATTGGAAGAAGTAATCAAGGATCATCCAGTATTACTTAACCGTGCACCTACACTTCACAGACTTGGAATTCAAGCTTTCCAACCAGTATTGGTTGAAGGTAAAGCTTTGAAGATTCACCCTCTAGTATGTACAGCATACAATGCTGACTTTGACGGTGACCAAATGGCTGTTCACGTTCCATTATCTGTTGAAGCACAAGCTGAGTGTAGATTCTTGATGCTTGCTGCTAATAACATATTAAAACCTCAAGACGGAAAACCTGTTGTGAGTCCAACGCAGGATATGGTTTTGGGTAGTTTCTACATGACTATGATAAGAAAAGGCGTGCATGGAGAAGGTAGCGTATTTAGTTCATCAGAAGAAGCGATACTTGCTTATCAGACTGGAGCCGTACATATTCAAGCTGAAATTAAAGTTAGAATAAAAGGCGAAGTAAATGGCGTTGTTAAATCTAAGCTTATACAAACTTGTCCTGGAAGAATAATATTCAATCAGGCTATACCACAAGACCTTGGTTTTGTTGATAGAAGTGATCCTGAGCATGCTATTGACTTGGAAGTTGATTTCCTAGTTGGTAAAAAAGAGCTTGGATACATCGTTGATTATTGCTTTAGAAAGCATGGTCCTACAAAGACATCACAGGTTCTTGATAGAATTAAAAAACAAGGATTTAACTATTCTACAAAAGGTGCGATTACAATCAGTGTGTCTGATATCGTTATTCCTAAAGAAAAAGTTGAATACTTGGCAGATGCAGAAGAGAGAGTTTTAGATATTAAAAAGCAATTTAGACGTGGTCTTTTAACTGAAGAGGAAAGAAAAATAAGCGTTATCGATGTTTGGAAAGTGACTACTGATAAAGTAACACAAAAGATGATCGATGGTCTTGATAAGTTCAATCCTATTTCAATGATGGCTGACTCTGGTGCTCGTGGATCTAAAAACCAGATTAGACAGCTTGCTGGTATGCGTGGTCTTATGGCTGATCCGAATGGTGAAACTATCGAGATTCCTATCAGAGCGAACTTTAGAGAAGGTTTGACAGTTCTTGAATTCTTTATCTCTACTCACGGAGCAAGAAAAGGTTTGGCCGATACTGCGCTTAGAACTGCTGACTCAGGTTATTTGACAAGAAGACTTGTTGACGTTTCTCAAGAGGTTATCATCAGAGAAGTTGACTGTTTTGAAGCTGCTGGCGTTGGTGTTCGTGGAACATGGGTTGAAGATATTAAAAACGACAATGAGATTATTGAACCGCTTATCAATAGATTGCGTGGAAGATATGCTGTTAACGAAGTTGTTCATCCAGAAACAGGTGAGGTGCTTATCGGTGCCAACCAACTTATGGATGATAAGATAGCAGAGACGATTGTTGCTGCTGGTATCAAGCGTGTAATGATTAGAAGAGTTCTTACTTGTCAATCAGAAAAAGGTGTTTGTGCTAAATGTTATGGTGCAAACATGTCTACTGGTCATTTGGTAAACATCGGTGAGTCAGTAGGAATCGTTGCTGCTCAATCAATCGGTGAGCCGGGTACTCAGCTTACAATGAGAACATTCCATACAGGTGGAGTTGCTGGTGGAGATATTACTCAAGGTCTTCCTCGTGTTGAAGAACTTTTTGAAGCGAGAAAGCCAAAAGGTCTTGCGATTATCACTGAAATCAGTGGTACTGCATCCGTTAGTGAAGCTAAGCGTAAGCGTGAAATTACGGTTACAAATAAAGCTGGTGAAGCTGAGATTTATAGTATTCCTTTTGATGCTAGAATTAAAGTAAGAGACGGAGATGTACTTGAAGCTGGTGATGTATTGACAGAAGGTTCGATTAACCCGAACGATATATTGAAGATCAAAGGTATTCAAGGTGTTCAAGATTATCTATTACGTGAAGTTCAAATGGTTTATCGTCTTCAGGGTGTTGAGATTGCTGACAAACACATTGAGATAATAATTCGACAAATGCTTAAAAAATGTAAAGTTGAAGAAGCTGGTGATACTGAAATGCTTCCAGGTGCTTTGGTTGATATCTTTAAATTTGAAAAAGAGAATGAACTTGCATTGGCTGATGGAAATGAACAAGCGACTGCTAAACGTGTTCTACTTGGTATTACAAAAGCATCATTGGCAACCGATTCATTCTTGTCTGCTGCTTCTTTCCAAGAAACAACTAGAGTTCTAACTGAAGCTGCGATTAAAGGAAAAGTTGATCCACTTGTTGGATTGAAAGAAAACGTTATTATTGGAAAACTTATCCCTGCTGGTACAGGAATGAAGCAATATACTAATATTGATGTTATTAAAAACACATTGAACGAAGATATTGCTGGTATGTTTGAAGATGATTTAGATGTATTCGATTTTAGCGAATAAATAATAATATAAGGAGGGGTTAATATGAGTGAAAAAGCCAAAGGATTATTACATGTTGATATCCTAAAAGAAAGAATGATTAAGTCTGACTATGATGAGCAAGATATAAAAGAGGCTTTGCAATCATGGGAAGTTACTAAGAGTTTAATACCAAAAGCTTATGATGATGTTAGCTCCTCTGAAAAATGTTTGTTTTGTAAGAGCGAACCTATTGGTGATAAGGCTGCATATGCAAGCATTATTATTGCACATAAAGAGCCACTAACAAAGAAGAAATCACTACTGAGTATGGGAAAGAAGAACCGTACAGCTGATATTGGATCTTTAGTGCCTGCAAATGTTCCAATTTGTAGAAAATGTAGAAGTGCATTTGGTATGCATATGGCTATAAAATGGTTTACTATGATAGCCATTTGTGCATTAGCTTTATTTGTTGGACTTGGTTTTAATTTTCAAGCAAGTAGTTCAGATATGGTAGCTGTTATAAGAATTTTAATTCTTACTCTAGGTGTTGTTTTAGGATATTACATCAGCAAATTGGCTGGTGATAAGTATCTAAAAGAAAAAAGCAAGACAGTGCACATGAATATTTTCGATGTTAAACCATTCGATGAAATGAAAGAAAAAGGCTGGTTTGTGCTTCAAGAGGATGAAAAAATTACAAATTTCAACTTTGTAAAGAAATTTGACGATTTTGGCAAAGTTTTTAAGTAAAATAGTCAAGTTTAGATTGACAATGAAATGACCTGGTGATAGAATATTATGGTCTTTGAAAAAAGAGTGATTTTTATGGAAGAAATAACGAAAAAGATCAGCCAAGTTGATAAAGTGATTGGGCTGAAACAAGTAATAAAGCATACGATGAAATCTGAGGTTAAACAGATATATTTGGCAAAAGATGTTGAAGAATCTGTAAAATTGAAAATTGAATCAGTTGCTGAGAAAAAAGATGTTCCAATTAGTGTGGTAGCGTCAATGAGCAAACTTGGAAAGGCTTGTGAGATTGATGTAAATGCTGCTGTAATCGGAGTGCTTAAAGATTGAGATTCACCTTTTTACAAGGGGTTGCAAAAAGGTTTTTAATAGATGATATTGAAACTTATTTTGAAAGGAGAAAAAACTAATAATATGCCAACAATTAATCAGTTGATAAAGAACGGCAGAACAGATAAAGTGTATAAATCTAAAGCACCTATCTTGAAGGAATGTCCTCAAAGAAGAGGAGTTTGTTTAGCTGTTAGAACTATGACACCTAAAAAACCTAATTCTGCTTTAAGAAAAATCGCAAGAGTTCGTCTAACAAACGGAATGGAAGGTTCAGCTTATATTCCAGGAATTGGTCACAATTTACAAGAGCACAGTGTTGTACTTATTCGTGGAGGAAAAGTTAAAGACCTACCGGGTGTTAGATATCATATAATACGTGGAGCATTAGATACTGCTGGAGTTGCAGATAGAAAGCAATCAAGATCAGTATACGGTGCTAAGAGACCTAAAAAATAATAAAGGAGACCTAAAAAATGCCAAGACGTGGTGGAGTGCCTAAGCGTGAGATTTTGCCGGATCCTATGTATAAGAGCATAGTTTTAACTAAGCTTATAAATCAAGTTATGCTTGATGGTAAAAGAGGAACGGCTCAAACAATCTGTTATGACGCTTTTGATATAATTAAAGAAAAAACTGGAAAAGATCCATTAGATGTTTTTATTGAGGCTATGGACAACATTATGCCTGTTTTAGAAGTAAAAGCAAGAAGAGTGGGTGGAGCTACTTATCAGGTACCAATCGAAGTTAGTGGAAAAAGAAGACAAACTTTGGGTATCAGATGGTTAGTCATCAATACTAGAAAAAGAAACGAACGTACTATGCGTGAAAGATTATCATCTGAAATTATGGATGCTGCGAATAATGCTGGTGCAAGTGTTAAGAAGAAAGAAGATACACACAGAATGGCTGAAGCTAATAAAGCTTTTGCTCATTATCGTTGGTAGTATCAAAATGCAGTTGCTTGAAAATTTTAGGCAATTGTGTGTAATTTGAAAAGATTACATTTATATTTACAATTTATGTGCCTATATTGGGCATAAAAATATAAGGTTTATAGCTTTTATGAGGGTCGTCAGCCGAATTTAATTCGGGTGGCGATTTGAAGCGAGAGGAGGAAGAATTGGCAAGAAATTTCCCATTAGAAAGAACAAGAAACATTGGAATCATGGCTCATATCGATGCGGGTAAGACAACAACAACAGAACGTGTTCTGTTTTATACTGGTCGTACGCATAAAATTGGTGAGGTTCACGAAGGTGACGCAACAATGGACTGGATGGAGCAAGAACAGGAAAGAGGTATTACAATTACTTCTGCTGCGACAACTGCTGAATGGAAGAATCATAGAATAAACATCATTGACACACCAGGGCACGTTGACTTTACAGTTGAAGTTGAAAGATCTCTTAGAGTATTGGATGCAGCAGTTGCTGTTTTCTGTGCTAAAGGTGGGGTTGAACCTCAATCTGAGACAGTTTGGAGACAAGCAGATAAATATAAAGTACCAAGAATCGCTTATGTAAATAAGATGGATATTATGGGTGCTGACTTTATCAATGTTGTTGACATGATAAAAGAAAGACTTGGAGCAAATGCTGTTCCTATTCAATTGCCTATCGGCGCAGAAGATGATTTTGCTGGATTTGTTGATCTAGTTAGAATGAATGCGGTTGTATATAAAGACGATTTAGGTAGAGAGTCTGAAGTTGTTGATATTCCTGAAGATTTGAAGGATGAAGCAGATGAGTATAGAGAAAATCTATTGGAGTCAGTTTGTGAAACTGATGAAGATATGATGGAGCGCTATCTTGAAGGCGAAGAAATCGGTGAAGAAGAATTAATTACAGCTATTAGAAAAGCTACAATTAACTTGGACATAGTTCCTGTTACTTGTGGATCTTCATATAAGAATAAAGGTGTTCAACCATTACTTGATGATGTTGTTGCATACTTACCATCACCAACTGAAGTACCTGCAATCATGGGTATTAAGCCTGGTACAACTGATGAAGAGCCTAGAATTGCAAGTGATGAAGAACCTTTTTCAGCATTAGCGTTTAAGATTATGACTGACCCGTTTGTTGGAAAACTTTGTTTCTTCAGAGTTTATTCTGGTAAACTTAACTCAGGTAGTTATTGCTTTAACTCAACAAAAGGTAAAAGAGAAAGAGTTGGAAGAATTCTTCAAATGCATGCAAATACAAGAGAAGAAATCAAGCAAGTATACTCTGGTGATATTGCTGCTGCTGTTGGTTTTAAAGATGTAACAACTGGCGACACGCTATGTGATGATAAGAACCAAATTATTTTAGAATCTATGGTATTCCCTGATCCTGTTATCAGAGTTGCTATTGAGCCTAAGACTAAAGCGGCTAGAGATAAGATGGGTGAGGCACTAGCTAAACTATCAGAGGAAGATCCTACATTTAGAGCGTATACTGATGAAGAAACTGGTCAGACAATTATTGCTGGTATGGGTGAACTTCATCTTGAAATCATCGTTGATAGAATGCTTAGAGAGTTTAAAGTTGAAGCGACAGTTGGTAAGCCACAAGTTGCTTATAAAGAAGCTATTAGAAAAGCTACAAAAGTTGAAGGTAAATACGCTAAACAATCTGGTGGTAAAGGACAATTCGGACATTGTGTTGTTGAGTTTGAGCCATTAGAAGCTGGTAGTGGATATATCTTTGAAAATAAAATCGTTGGTGGATCTATTCCAAAAGAATATATTGGTAGTGTTGATGCTGGTATCAAAGAAGCATCTAAAAATGGTATTTTGGGTGGATATGAGGTTATGGACTTTAAAGCTACTTGTGTAGATGGAAGTTACCATGATGTTGACTCATCTGAAATGGCGTTTAAGATTGCTGGATCTATGGCTTTTAAAGAGGCTATGAGAAAAGGTGATCCAGTACTACTTGAGCCAATGATGAAAGTTGAAGTTACTGTTCCTGAAGATTACATGGGAGATATTATTGGTAACATCAATGCAAGACGTGGTAGAATAGAAGGTACAGAGATGAGAAGCGGTGCACAAATCATCAACTCATTTGTTCCACTTGGTGAGATGTTTGGTTATGCTACTGATCTTAGATCTAGAACTCAAGGTAGAGGTAACTTCTCTATGCAGTTTAGCCACTATGATCCAGCACCAAAGAGCATTACTGAAAAGCTTGGTAGCTCAGAAGAAAAGTAGATTAGTAAAAATATTTAATTAAGACATAGGAGGAACATTT